>Ga0209611_10004789_pt1 | contig 22998 bp, 19 predicted proteins | sample S1TSphgellanicum_3_FD_187693 | JGI IMG/M metagenome (GOLD analysis project Ga0209611, IMG submission 187693) | Host-associated microbial communities from peat moss isolated from Minnesota, USA - S1T2_Fc - Sphagnum magellanicum MG (SPAdes) (version 2) | ecosystem: Host-associated > Plants > Peat... | reverse complement strand
AGGCCGTGACTGCCAATTTTTTTTGGTCTTGAGTAGCTTCTTGCAAGACACTTTTAGTACTACAAGCTTACCTGCATTGACGTTGAACGAATTTTTTTTCTTGGTAATATATATATCAAACATTTCCGCAAGCAAAAATCACTCAGGAATGCATGCCCACCCGAGCTGAAGCACAGCAGATACTTGCAGGTTCAAGAGATTTGGTGCTGGACAGTTCTCTAGAAGTTTTTAACATGATGTTCAAGAACTCTCTGAGACTTCTCTGCACAAGAGTCTAGCTGTTTGATAAAACACCCATGATCTGAGTTTTGTTGTTTACTGAAATGTCAAGCTTTGCTTGCTGCAACAGGAGATAATAACTTGAGACTCATTCTTCCGTTTTATAGTTTGAACACTAGTGGTCTAGTGACTGAATCAGCACTGCAGGGTTTGCAAGAAACAGATTCTTGAAGATCATGGCTACTAAGTCTAGATTTCAGAGTTTTGCCACCGTTGGCATCGTCAGCAGGAGCTGCATAATCATTTGCATGTTCGTTTTGAGCTTGTATGGAAGTGCATTTCTTCCCTGCAGCAATGCTGCCCTTGAAGGCGACTTTAAGAGCTTTGAACCGGTGCCCGTAGGAAGCGGACAATCACCGCAAATACTGGTGTCTCAGCTCAGAGCTGGGAACTTGGTTCCTGAAGTGGTGCCCGCGCTTCCGGAGCAAGTGTTGGACATGCGCGTGGTGTACAATCAGGTGGGGCAGCCCATTGGTGCGCAGATGCGATTGGCTCAAACCCAGACCAAACCCCATGTGGAGCTCTACGGCAACAGCTTTGGGGGCGTTGCTGACAAGTACACATTGGTGATGGTGGATCCGGACGCACCCAGCCCTTCCCATCCCACCCTCCGAAACATCCTTCACTGGCTTGTCGCTAACATCCCCGGCTCCACAGATCCTTCTCAAGGTGCATGCGCTTCTATTTCCTTCCTACTGTGGTGACTTTGACTGCATATTTTCCACAAGAATCCGATGATTTCTCATCGTCTAGGTCTCACAAACCCGTGACCCTCTACTCTTTGACGCACATAAAGAGAAAATTTAACACGTAGTGAATCCTTCGTGACTTTTATTGAGTTTCTTATTCCAGGACTTCTAACTGAAACTGAGAACAATTCTTCCATCTTTTTTTTCTAAGATTGCATGCCGTACATGTTGGACTAGTTACCCCATCACTGAAAGGAGTTTCATGTGAATGAAACTCTTCTGAGGGGTGGTGGCAGCTTGCCTACTGCAAAGCTTGTCAAAGAAATGGATCGGTAATCTGTTGTGCACTAATTTGAGATTATTTTCTCGAGTATTTGCCTACAGAAATATGGGAAACAGGACAAGAGCTGATTCATTATATGGGACCTGCACCACCTGAAGGTCTGCACCGCTATGTCTTGCTTCTGTTTAAGCAGGTAAGTTTTCATTTTGCTCTTTGCTTTTCAGGTGGCATTGTTGTATAATAGGTGACATCGTTGTATAAATATTTCACACATTTTTAACAGTAACTTAATTTATTAAAATTTCAAATTTATGTCAAATAAGCACCCATTACATCAAAAGCTAGAAATTTTTCATTTTGCTCCTTGCAACTTTTCAGGTGATATTGTTAAATAAGTACATCACATATTTTCAATATTAACTTAATTTATTAAATTTGGACTGAACATGTCAAGTTAGCACAGATTACACCCAAAGCCATATGAAACTCATTTTTGCTGCTCAAAGCAATGGGTCTCATATCAGCCTCTTATTCCCTGTTTCCAAGTCAAGAATGTCTCATCATGTTTGCCTGTGTACTAAAGAATGTGCCCCTAGCTAGTTCAAGTTCATTCTGCCACCTAGTTCATCTCAAGGGCTCGCACTTCTGCCACGTAGTTTGTCCTTAGGGCTGGCCCAAACCCTACAGATGCACTAGGTGGCAGAACATGCCCTAGGGACCCAAGGGAATTCCCTGTCCAAAACGATCATAGATACTGAACCAGGCTCACCATCATTTTGGTAGGGGATTCAACCAGGGCCTGTTCCTGAGTGTAATCTGTTTCCCCCACTTTAATTTGCGGATTCCCATGGCAAGTGTGTTCTCACCATCGATTCACATTACAAGTGAAACCAACTGCACCAAAAGTGGAACGAGTGGATGGATGGCTGCCTTGTCCCACCTAGTGAAAAAGCCCAGGTGGAAAGGAGGACACCCAAACTGGTTGTGCATGCTTATTGAACTAATGCTAAGTTTGTGTATTGTATATGCCAGGAGCCTGGGCAATTATTCACCAAGGTGCCTGAAGTTCCTGAAAACAGGGTGGCATTTTCACTGGCAGATTTTGTGAAGAAATACAATTTAGGCATTCCAGTTGCAGGCTACTATTTCAGAGCAAGGCATGGTGATTAAAAATGATCTCTACCCACTCAAGCTATCTACTTAGAGAAGATGACAACAGCAGGAGAAAAGGAGGTCCTGACGTGAGAGCCTAAATCATAATACAAAAAATGTATTTTATTAGACACTTACATAGTAGCATTTTCTTAACTTTAAATTAACAATGATAATCTACAAATACATGATTATTAGCCACACTCTAATTATGCATAGCTATCTAAATACATTTGGTGTTTAGTGCTTGCTCAGAGGCAGAAGGACAAAGAAGTTGCCTTATTTTTCCTATGTACATTTTTGTTCTGATTGGTTAACCATGAGCATAAATTTGGAGTAGAGAACATCTACACCAATTTACAAGCTCTCTATTTCATTGGGATAACAAAATGTGGGGATGAATGAATTGAGAGTGGTAAGATTGATCATGACACTGGCATAATGCTATATGCAGGTGCTACCAATAAATTAATATGCTAGATAGTTTCTGAAAAATGTGACAAAGTCTGAAATTCTGCAGTTCTTATCCCTGAACATTCTAAGGATTACTGCAGATTGTTTGAGTTTTATGTTCCACAGTCTGGACTCATGATTAAGTCATTTAATCATTGGCACACCCCAAAGCTGGCAAGTAGGAACCAAGGAATCATGCAATCAGGTAGTGCATCCATGTTCTGGCATATCTGTTGTGCAAATACAAAGCAAATGTGAGATCAACTGAAATCTGACTCTTCTTGGGCAAAATATCAAAGTATTTCAATCACATTATTCAAACCAGTTATCTGTATGCTAAAACTCAACATGGCATTTCCTAGCATCTAGGTTTGCAGCAGTAGTAGGCCTTCACACTTCAATGCATGGTAACAGCACATATTACACTAAAGTCAAATTATGGGTAAACACTAGATATATTTTATATAGAAATGGATGACACCACAAAGTTGTACAGGCTACAGATCTGTCATGAACCATGGCTCTGTCAAATATGGCTTATTCAACATGAAAATGTGTCACAATTGATGTTACGTAAACCTTATGCTGTTGTGGTGGTGGTATGCACCAAAGTGACTCCAATGTAATGCTGATATTTCTTGTGACAGTGTCAAACTGCACAAAAGACTCTAGTGTGATGTGGAATGTTAAAAGAGTACATGTCTAAAGTCCTGCCCACAGGTGGTACTAATTTCCTCAGCTTGACATGCCATCAAGAGAAAGACCCAAAATCATTTTAAGTCTCCCTCATAGTAATGCTAAAGAGAATTTTGCAGAGAGAGAGAGAGAGTTCAGGCCTTTTGCCTGATTTTAAGCTGTAAATCGCTATCAAACTCTGAACAGATCCTGTAGCTGACAATGTTGATGATTTTTTCATAGTAAAGCTCAATTACATGGTCAAATGTTGTTCCAATCTCTACAATAGCTTGAGTTATCACCACCATCAGTTGTCCAGAGTTTCTTTTGCCCTGGTGAATCCCATGGGCACCCAAGGTTGTTGCAAGTTATCTCCTTTCTAGGACATTGAATTGTGCAGTCCTCCAGGTTTGCATGACAATGTGGATAGGAGATGATGATTTGCAGCACCAGCAATGAAATTGATATCATTGACTTACCAATCTTTTTTGTCAATGAAACCAATCAGGAACTCTGCTGTTACATCTGGAAGGTCATTGTTGTCGTCTGCATAGGAGCTTGAATCGCAGTAGTCCGAATCCAAGGATGCGGTAGATGAGTGCAAAACCAGCCATAATGGCCACATTTGCCCATTTGTTTTCCCCTGTCAATCCAGCCTGCGCCAATACATCATCACCTGTGAGAAAGCAATGGCCACCATAGACAGGGCCAAAGCATTTATCATCGCTGACATTCAAGTATTCATTGATGAGCAGCGCATCTAATGGGTACTTGAACAGTGACATGTAATGCATGAAGAGCCAGTATTTGGGCATGTTGTCTTTGCTGATGAAGTACCCTGAGAACAGAAAGAAAGCTCCCATAAATCCGGTGACAAGCGAATTGCCAGTGATGAAATCAGAAACAAGTGCACTGAAGAAAGCCACAAATGAATTCGCTGTGACCAGCACAATCCAAATGACCAAAAGGAAGAAGAGAAATGCATTGGCTGTTGGTGCCAATCCCACCAGCCAGTACATAGGCACTGAATACAGCATGGCTACAAGAAGCAAGAAGGGAAGGAAGACTAGAGTGCTTGCAAGCACATAGGAGGAAACCCGGTATGCGCCTCTTGAGGTTTCCCTGATCAGTATGTGACGCTCCTCAAGGAACATGGGAAGAACCTCAATGCTGGAGGTGAGAAGAAAACTGAGGGAGAATGCAAGTAGCCCACCTCGCTCCTGTGCTCCTTGTAAACCATAACCCATGTGCACATAAATGCTGCCAAGTCCAAATCCTGCACCAATTGCTTGGATGGTTCGTGCAATGAGCAATTGTCTGGTGCGAATGATGTTTTTGCAAAACCTATGTGCAAGAACAATGATCTCTTTCATGCTTGAGTTGGCAAAGGTCACCTTATCAGCCACTTTCATCTGCTCACCAGCAAGAGGATGAAGATGATGATGATCCTTGGCTGAAAACAAAGAGGAATCATCTGACTTGTTGTTTCCAGCAGCTGGTTTCTGAAGGAGGTGGGGGTCTTGTGGATTAATTGAAGAAGTATCTGAGTCTTCCTGGAGCACAAAGAATTCCTGGGATGTCTGTGCAGCAGCATTGGCAGAATGGTGGGCAGGCTTATCAAATCCTCTTGCAGCAAAAAATCCCCCAGTGAAGCTTTGGTGATGATGATGATGTGATGATGTAAAGTGTAGGGAATCGATGGCATCGATGGCGTACTCCAGCACATTGACCTGCAGAGGAACAACATGACCTGCAGCAGCCAGACGTGAAGAAAGAAGCTCCAAAGGTCCGTGGTGCACGACGAGACCGTGAGAGAGCAGCAGAAAGGAGTGCACCAGTTGCAGGATGCGGTAACCGGGCTGATGAATGGTGAGGATGATGGTGCGTTGCTGCGACACGGCCATGTTGCGGAGCATGGCTACCACCTGCAATGCGCCTGCACTGTCCAGGCCGGAAGTGGGCTCGTCAAGAATCAGCACGGCCGGGTCGTGGATCACGTCCACACCGATGGAGACTCGTCGTCTCTCGCCCCCAGACACTCCCCGTATGCTTTCGTTGCCGATCCGCGTCTTGGCCACGTGAGTGAGGCCGAGCTCCGTCATGAGCGCCTCCACTCGCGCTCTCTTCTCTACCAACGGGACGGTAGATCGCAGACGCAGGCGCGCGCTGTAGAGCAGCGTCTCCTCGACTGTCAGCATCGGGAACAGTGCGTCATCCTGCATCACATAGCCGGAGATTCTGCGGAACCGTTGCATGTCCATAGGGGAGCCATTCACGAGAATGCTGCTGGCGGGACTGCTTGGTTGAATACGACCCGCTAGCACTTCCAACAGAGTCGACTTCCCTGCCCCGCTCGGCCCTGCTACTGCAAGAATCTCGCCCGCTCGTGCTCGGCAGGTAATCTGCTTCAGCACGTAGTGATGATGATGGTGACCAGCTGCTGCAACCTCTGCCGCCTTGATCGGCATCATCCCAGCTTTCAAGGAGCTGCTGCTGGCGCCTGCCGCATTGCGCTTCTTCTTCTTCACCGCAATCTTGTAACAGAGCTCTCTCAGCTCGATCTCGTACGTTTTCGTTCGCCAAGGCGATGGCGATGCAAGCTTTTCGGATGCCTTCACATATGGGTGCACCCTGCCTCCTCCTCCTCCTCCTCCTCCTGCACGTGCTTCCTTGGCTTGCACGCGTGCTGCGCTGCATTCCCCCGTGCTGCAGCAGCACACGATCTTCTTACTGCGTCGATTACTATTCGTTGCTGCTGCTGGTCTAGTTAAAGGCGACTCGTCCTCAGGAATCGTCGATGATCCAATGCACGCCGCCATTGACTTCCACTTGCAATAGCAGATCAGCTCTCTCTCGCAATATGATCTGTACTCCCGGCTATCTAACCTTCCTGCCGCGATGCTGCAATCTTCCTGTACTAAGCTTCCTCAGGAACTTGGCAGATTGAAATTGATCAATCTCTGCAGGCGCCAACCTCCCTGCTGCTGCAAGTCTCAGGATCGTTCCTTCCACGACATGCAAAGCTCCGCTTGAGCAGGAGCAGTTCTCATCATTCGCTGCTCAAAGTTTCTCAGCTTTCTCTCTGACCATCTTCGCAAAGTTACAAGCTCTTGAAAAAGAAGATGATGATAGCAGCAGGAACTTCCTTGACTCTTCTAACTCGTCAACAACAACACGACTCATGAGCTACTGGCTAGATGTTACAAGATCATGCAAGAGGAGAGGAAAAAAACCATAGGTACCCACAGCTTCATTATAAGCAGCTATTCTACAATGTCCACCACAGCAGCAGCTACTATTACTCGAGTCTTTTCCTGTGCTATTACTCAAATCTTTTCCTGCCACTGGTGAAAGCACACTAGGGTGGAACAAAAGTGGCAGAACTCAAAAATCCATTCGAAGACTAAAATACCTGTATAACCAAACACATTAAATCACATGAGTCTTTTCCTGGATGAAAGCACACTAGGGTGGAACAAAAATGGCAGAACTCAAAAATCTATTTGAAAACTAAACTACCCTGTGTAACCAGATACTTTAAATCACGTGAGCAGTGCGGCAAGGTGTCATTATATATTCGTCATAAGGACTGTTAACTCTGTGACGTCCAAAGTGTTCCAACCTAGTGTGCTTTCATCCGACTCTGCTGCGCATTGCTGTCCCAACAGACGCTGCTGGCAGCTCAATACAAGAAGAAGAAGACCTCCTCCCGCTGATTTTTTTTTATAAAAACATCCTTGACCCACAACATTCATCAGCTTCTTACGCTGCTGTGCTCTCTGCTCTCTGATTACACCACTTCCTACAAGGTCACACTGTTGACTACAATCTCAGGTAGCAACAAGACCCAGATACTCGATTTCCTTGACGACCCAATTGCTCCTAAGTCCTTTCGCCCAAGAATCCGATTTCTTTTACACACGCGATTGCTCCCCGCCGCCGGAGAATCAGCCACAAATCCTCACCTGCAATAATAATGAAAATTGATGACGAATTCGGCCTTGGACGACGACGCAACGCAAGGATCGTTGGAGGCGGAGGGAGGCGGAGGAAACAGCGGTACTGAAGGTTGGTGGTAGAGGAGGAGGAACTCAGGAGCCGTGACCTTACAAGTAAAGCTCAATTTTAGTACTTCCAAGCACATGGAATTTAACAAAAAAACAGGCTTACAATTAATTTATTGAAAAAACTCAGGTACGTTCTAGAGCACGGCAATTAAAGCATAACAATAAACCTTACAAGTTTGCTGACTTTTATCGGCCTTTTTTGCCTTTTCAATTTATGGAGGCAGGAAGGAAGGGAGGTATGGGCTGCTCATTTATGAACCCACTTGCACCTAATTCCCACCAAATTTGATGGGAATTCATTTTAACATGGTGGAGTGTGCGGGGGCAGGGGGAAGGCCCAGGGGCAGCGTTTCTTGTACTAGGGAATTTTCGCCAAATTTCGACCTGAAAGTAATGATTTGGACCTAAACAAAGGACTTTTCATGGGAAAATTGGTCCACACTCGCCAGATTTTGAAGAAAAAATTTCCAAATCGTCAGAGTCTTATGATAACCTTCAGAAGGAAGCCAAAAAATATAGAAGGATTCTGTTTTTTTCTATTTTCATACGTATTATGTAACCAAATTTGGCTAAATTGTTTTCTGGCTGATCACCACTTTGAATACATCACAAAATCCTTAAAAGAAACCCTTTGGGGGGGAGGAAGGACTGATTGATTGATTTTGTGGGAGATTTGTGATGTAATTTAACCTCTGAAAGTTAGTTGAAACTTGAAAGAGAATCACTATTTAGAAGGGATGAAGAAATTCTATTTGAAAGGAGAAAAGAAAGGTGCTAAGCACTTTCTTCTTTTCTAGCATTTTTTAAAAAGAATGTAGCATCCAGCATTCCAAACAAGATTTAGCCTATATTGACAAAAAGTTCATAATGGATTTTGAAAACTAAAGAAACTGGAGAAAAACTAACTCAAAACTTTAAACTGTTTTAAAATCGCATTAAACAAGATTTAGCCTAGATTGGCAAAATTTCGTAGGGGATTGTGAAAACTATAGAAAACTGGAGAAAAACTACCGAAATTTTTTTAACTGTTCTTAAATCGCTTTAAAACATGACAAAAATTTACCCCCTCAAAAATCTGGTGAAATTTTTATTCAGGGAATTTCTTCCAGAATAGAGTTCTCCGTAAAGCCATTGAAAGAGGGCACGAGAACCCCCAGTTTGGCTGAAATAGGGGATGAAACTTGAAATTGGGCACAAAAAAAATACAAAGGGGTTGATGGGCTGCCAAACTCAATTTTGGACCAAAACTCAAGGTCAAACGAGTTTGGTCCCCAATTTGTGCCCATTGACACAATTTTTTGTGCCCAGAAGCTTCACTTACGTAGGAGCTTTCATTCTTTTCATTCTCAATAGTTAGCGCTTGCTTGTATGCATTTGAACAAAACCTTTTTTCTTTGAGCATGAATGCTTGCACTAAAGCACAAGGAAAATTATAGCAACGAATGAGATGGTCGAAGTCGAAAGCCCAAGTGCTTTGCATTTTGAAGGACTGTTGTGAGGTTCAACTGAAGTTTGAGTGCACATGAAGCAGAAGGGAGGGATATTTTCATCAATTTTTGTGCAACCCAAAGCTTTGCATTTCCAATTTTTTGCAAGTGAGGTTAACAACTCTAATCAAGTTTGTTTGAGAATATGTTTCATGCCCATGAAGAAGATGCCAAAAAAATCTACAAATGTTGCACCCATGATCTGTCTCTTTGGGGAGCATTTTTTCTGGCATTGTGGTCTAATTTTGTGTTTTGCACCAAATTTTGTGAATCAGTGCAAGAACTTCTTCATTATAGGTTTCTCTGATCACTCAAACAAAAACCATCGCCTAGACCTTGTAAAAGCCCTAATGTGGAACTCCAGAGTTTTATCAACTCAAGCTCGGTATGCCTCTCCCTAATGAAATAATCATTGGGCAAATTCTAACATGCCTACATTTGCACAAAAACCCATTTATGTTATGGCAACTACGTTGTGTAAATAAGGAATGGCATGCATCTATAGGTCAGAGCTTAGAATGGTAAGCTTTTGAAGTTGTTAAAAGTGAAAACATGTCTTACCATTAAACAATTAAGCAATTGCGTCTTAAAAAGCGTTCTTTTAAAGAGCGGTTGCAATTTGAAGTGGATTACCTCAAGTATTGCTTGCATATGCAAAACTTGATAAACCCAAAAAACAAGACAACTCTTGATTTTTGTAAATGCAAGTTCATGGACAATTTTGTAAATACACTTGTAGTTCATAAGGTATGTATGAATGGATTATACTATCAAAAAATTGAACTTCTAACTACTTATTTGTGTAACAATTATGGTTTATAATTTTTAGGTTTTATATGAATGGCTTATGTGATCATGCATTTTATTTTTTTGTGTTTCCAAGAGAACTTCTAACCACTTCAGTCAATTAAGGTGGAGTGAAATAGCTCTCCAATACAATGTAAGTCATGAACATGCCTCCAACTAAGCTTTTGATCACTTGTTTTGAAGGTCTAGAATTCATGGAGTTCTAGGAGTTTTTTTATATTTAATTTGTGCTTCCAAGTGAGCTTATGACCACTTTAATGAAGTAGGGTTGAGTGAAATAACTCTCCAATACAATTCAATTCAAAAGCATGCCCCTAACTAAACTTCTAACCATTTGTTTTGAAGGTCCATAATTCATGGAACTCTGCCAAGGGATCAAGTTTTTTTTTTTTTAATTGTGCTTCCAAAGAAAACAAATAACTATGAAATTGAAAATTTGAACAACTAACTATGAAATAGAACCAGTTGTAAGTCTATAACTCTATGGGTCCACACAAATGGTAATGTGACCACATGGTTGAACAATTGAAACCCTAATTGAACTTCCAAAATAAAGGATATTTTAGGGTATCCTTCATTTGAATTGGGTGCATGCATTTTAAAGTTCTGAGGTTGTCAATTGAACCACTTCTAGGTCTACAACTCTGTGGGTGATAATGTGACCACTTGGTTGAACTATTGAAACCCTAATTGAATTCCCAAATTGAAGAATTTTCTTAAGGTATCTTTCATTTGAATTGGGTGCATGCATTTTGAGACTCTAAGGTTATCAAATGAACCAATTATAGGTCTACAACTTTGTGTGTCCATAGAAAGGATCAATTGATCATTGGGTTGAACTACTAAAACCTTAATTGAGCCAAAATCAAATCTACTACTTAGGGTTTTCATTTGTGTACATGTGAAGACTTGTTTTAGTTACTAAGGTTCTCATTGAGCCAAAGTGAGGTCTACAACTCATTGGAATTTCAATTCTAGTCATATGTTCCCACATTTGAACTACTAATACCTAATGTAACTTTTGTATAATTTACATTGGGTCATTGAACTTTTGCTTGGATTTATGGGTGTTGGAATTTCACCTAGTAGGGCTATGGGGGCTCATTATGGCTTATATATGGTCATTGAGCTTTTATTAAGGTTTGTAGGTCATGGAAATGCTTTTATGGGTTTGCAACACAATGAATAGGAGGTTTGAGAATGAGAGTGTGTCTATTTATATGTTGCAATTATGGTAGACATGGCAACATTTAGTGAGGAGATTGATATGACCCAAGAAAACTAGGTCTTTCCCAAGGCCAAGATGCTTAAAAGTTGAAAAAAAAGGGACCCAAGAAGGAAAAAATATAGAGAGCCATTGTGGAATCTTTGCACTTGAGTACTATGGCCATTAGCTACAACACCCACTTTGCAACCTATTCCAATGTGAAAAATCAGGTTACATAATTAATTTCAACAGTTATTTGTGTCGCAACCCTAACCTTGGGCTTGCGACTAAGGCAAAAGGGTTACAAGGTTACGGGCCAAAAGGAAGCCCGGGAATCAAGACAAAGAGGTCGCAAGGGTGCGGTCCAAGAAGAAGCTCGGGAGTCACATCACATACTCCCGAGAGTGTAAGAAAGTGTGGGGGAATATGAGGGAGTGAACCCTCACACTCCCAAGGCAACTCCCATTTTGGGAGATGGAGTCCCGGTGGACTCCCAAAACTTCAAAGAGCAATTTCAGGGGTCAAAACTTAATGGCTTGTGGCGTTCTTTATATCATTGATAAGCTCTTGGAACGTAGATGTCTAAAATGGGCTCGTATTGCTTATTTGGACATCTAAAACACAAATTATGGCCAAAAGAAGGGTCGGGAATCAAACTGGCAGTTTGACTCCCAACCAGAAAAAGTCAGAAATCGACCTGATTTACTTAGCTAAAGAGGGCGCGCAACATATTGTTGGAAAGCTCTCAACAAGAGCTACAACTTTGCTTCAAATTGCATCTTAATCCGAAGTCTGCTCGCAAAGTTATGGGGCTCCAAAGTCGCGAGAGTCCTAATCGGCGCGATTTCGAAACTCCCACTTGGGAGTCCCAAGAAAGAAAAGCCATTTGGATGTAGGCTCCATGGCTTGTCCTAACACCAAAGGTGCTCCAACTATGCACTAACCACTTTGTGTGAGATGTGTGCAGGCCCGTGTGAGTGAATGAAGCTTGTTAACTCTTCCTAATCCCATCCCAAAGCTCCAACACACCCCTCTACCCCTCAAAGTGTTGTGAGTTAGGGAGCATGCCTCGACTCCTCCCTCTTCCATTGTCTTCTACTTGGACTCACATTTGAATCCTTCGAAGAGTTAGGAGTACGTCAATTTGGAAGGCAATTTATAATGATTATGTGATTACCTACCCAAACTCACCATTTCATGAAGACACCTTAAACGATCAATTGTGAGATGCCTTAAAAGATTTTTAAACGAACATTTCTAATGGAAAGGGGATGTCGCAACCCTACTTTGAAAGAGTGTGAGAATGAAACTCACACTCCCGAAATGGGGACTTGGGAGTCCTCCGAGACTCCCAAAACTTTTAAAGTTCAATCACAAGGGTCAAAACACCTCGCATATGTGTGTTTTTTAAATTTTTGGAAAGCTATCAAGTGTAGATGTCGAAATGGGCTCGCATGGGCCATTTGGACAACTATATCACACATTATGGCAAAAACAAGGGCCGGGAATCAAACTGGCAGTTTGATTCCCGACCACTAAGAATCACAAATCAACCCGACCTCAGTGCGTGCAGGTGGAGTGTGACACATCGTTGAAAAGCTCTCGAGGAGAGCTACAAATTTGCTTCAGACCTCATCTCAATCAGAGGTCTGAGCAAAGAGTTATGACATCACAAAGTCCTAGGAATCCAAACCGAGATAATTTTGGGACTCCTCCTTGGGAATCCTGGGACAAAAAGCCATTCGGATGTGGGTGCCACGGAGAGGTGCAGAGAATATTATATGGGGGAAGGTGGTGACTTCCCTTAAGTTCGGGCCATGATGAGTCTTGTGAGTCCAGAGTTGCCCGTGGCTTGTCTTAACACTAAAGGTGCTTCAGAAAGTGAACTAACCAACTTGTTAGTTGGTTTGATGCAAGTTCGAGTAAATAACTAAAGCTTGTCGCTCTTCCTAATCCCATCTCGGAACTTCAGCACACCCCCCCCCCTTACCCCTTCAAGTGCTGAAAGCTGGGAGTGTGCTTCGAGTTCCTCACAATTTCGTTATTTGGGTAACTTAAACCCATCTTGGGTCTAACTAGGAACTTGGGAATGCATCAAGGGACTAAAAATGTAGTTTTACAATCTTATGAGGTTTTGGCACAATTCAAGGCCATCAGAATGACTCTTTGTTTTCATTTTCTACAAGCAAGTTTCAATTGTTTTTTGTCTCCAAGATGAATGTTTAAAAAAATCTTATGGAGAAATTACAAAAACAATCTAGAGATAAATTATAAAAGTTAAAAGAGGAGTAAGAGAGATTGAAAGAGTAGTAAAAATTTGCAAACATTTTACCTCTATAATCTAAGTTTCTAAAAAAAGGTTTGCCTTTTCCTTCTCCAATTTATTCTTCTTCTTATTTTTAGAAATCCTTTCCAATATCCAAGTTTAAGAAAGATTTTGAAGGAAACATTAAGGAGATATAACTTTAGAAAGCTTAGAAGATAAGCAGGGCAGTCCATAGATAGTCATGCCACAAGGAATGTGCTCAAGCAAAGACAAGATTTTATTGTTGGGAGACTAGGTACAATAGTAGTAAATCCTAGTTCTCCTAATTCCATTGAAGCAAATTTCCCTAGCCCAACCCTTAGGCCAATTATTCCACCTAGCTCCAGCATAAGGCCTTTTGAGAAGCCAAATATTAAACAAAAAATGTTACAACTCCAATCCAAGAATTTTGCAACCACAGCATCTCACTTCCAAGTGAACTCGAAGATCTATGATGCATTACTGGTTGCAAAAATGGACATCAACCATGAGCGCAAAAACAAGGTGAAAATATCAAACATGAAAATAACCCGACAGCTAGGAGTAATTTCAAAGGAGGAATTTAGGGCACACTAGGTTAAATTGCCTACACATGTAATTATAAATCCCCAACCCATCCATGGTCTTCAAGATTAGGAAGATGGTCATTGATAACCTTGTATGTGAAGTCCATCCTCCTTTTATGCAAGAAGTTAATGAATAAGGCTCCAAATTTGAAGAGGTGTGAATATCTTGGTTTTGTGTTATCAAACCTCTTCATGAACCTTCTCCATTTTCTTTTCAACCCTCCAATACCCCATTCCACCTCACCCTGTAACCATCATGCATATTGTTATATGCATGCATTACATGCATGTTTGCATTGGGAACTATCATCATAAATTTCATGGGTCAAAATTTGGTGGTTATAGTCATGCGAAATTTATTTTTTATAAGTTTGTATGAAATAAACACATATGTCAATCATTTATTTGTAATGTTTGAACATCGATTTCGTGTGCACTATTTAAACATGAATGTCATCTACTTATTCATATTGTTTAAACATGGATGTTGTGTGTCTATTCATGTTGTTTACACATGAAAGTTGTGCATACGACTTGCATGTTTAAATAATACGAACTTATGAAATAATAGATTTCACACAAATTTGGAACAAACCCATGAAGCATGTAAATTTGTGATGATCTCTTGTCTCCCAATCCTTTGCATTATGAATATTTGTTCTCCCATATACTTGAGATCCCCAAGTAGGAAATCATAGTATTCATCATCATTAGTGAAACATTGCCGCCATTCTCAATAAATGTTAGAGTGTTGAATAATGTTCACATCATGGTAAAATCCTAGATAGCTAAAATCTATGCAAATAAACAAGCCTTTGTGGTCAAGAATAATTGTTTTATTCATAGCATAACGTTTTTTGTGGCCATTGAACCAAGTTCGATGACCTAGATCCCGCCAAGGTTTCTGGATCTCAATTAGGGTCCTATCAATGAACTCGATGCATCCTGGCAATTCTTACAAATAGGACTCTAGTGTAGCTCCCTCTTGGGTTGTAGGCGAACGAATCTCATCCACAACTACAAAATTAATGCAAGATGAAATGAAGATAACATCATCACACACCAAGTTTTTGGCCTAGCTCCACATGAAAGAATCATATATGGTGACATTGTCATGTTTCAGGAAGAAAAGAAAGTTTAGAAGGCATTGCTTAGTGCTTAGCTTTGATGGTCTCCTAGAAACAATAGGGGCCTCACTTGTAGATCATGCATGGGAGATGATTATGAGCACCACAGTGGATGCCAAGTCCTCAAATTTTGTGCCAATGAAGTTAGTTAGGATTTTGAATAGTGTTGGGGTGGATTATAATGTGGCTAGCACATCTTGAACACCATTAGTTGGGTCCATAGAATGCCCACCCCCCTCCTCCATCTCTGTTGTAGTGAACAAATCTCCAAAAATAAAATCAATAAACCCCACATGAACGAGCATTGAAGCCTCTTGATCCATGTCACAAGACCTCATCATCACTTGAAAAGAAGCTTGAGTTCAATGAAGAACTAGAACTTGAAAAGGAAGCCATTGCTTGAAGAAAAAAAAACAAAAGAAACAAGAAAAAAAAGTTGCAAAAAGAAAGCTCAAATGAAAAAGAAAATAACTTGAAAAATGGAAACCCTAAAAATGAATAGAGCAAGAAGAAAAACCAGATGAAAAAAAAACCAAAGAAAGAGTTGAAGATGGGAAATTTTTTTGACCCCACATAAACCCTACTAGATCCTTCAAACATTAAAAACAACAATTTTTTTTGGGCAGCCCATATTCCTTCCAAAAATTCATTTGGTCCCCATTTGGCAAACTTTACAAACAACCCAAAACTAGGGTTGAAAATGAAAACTAAGGTCCAATTGGGGGTGAACTAAAAATGACTTTACAAATAACTCTGATATTTCTTTTATTTTTGTTTGAAAGTTTGGGAAGTTTCACCAAAGAAAAAAAACATTAGGAATGTGGTGGGATGAGATTGATTGATTTATAACTTAATTGGTATTTGTTGGCATCTTTCTATTCTTAAGCTAGCAAAACTAGGTTTAGGGTAGTGAGTCAAGTCTAGCAAGTTATGTTCATTTTTTTCATTTCTTTTTCTGTGCTCTTTTAAAGTAGAAGCATAGAAATTTATCCTAGCATTCAAGTGGGAAGCTCCAACCAAGGGGTCCCTATTGGACTTTAGTGTGAAAGTTGTTTAAAGACATTTATTGCATGCACTTTGTTTTTTTGGTTTGCAAGGGACATGAGGGGGGCATAGGGTTTATTGCATATGGACTATGTTAAGGGGGCCCAACAAAGTTCCATTTACAAAGATATTTCTATTTTCAAATTTTATTGGTCCTAGCTCATATTAACCAACTTCTGATGCATTTGGTAAGCCATGAAGTTGTGTAACTTGTTTGGTTATGTGTGGGGTAATGCCCAAGGCCATGGACATCTATATAAGAACTCCCATGAGGTGGAGCCAAGGCAGCCAATGGCATTACATGTTGTAAAAACTGATGATTTTAAATTTTTTAATATTCCTATGGTACTTGACCATAAACATAAAAGTAGTGGGAATTTTTCAAAATAGATGGACAAAAGGTTGCCACATTTCCAAATTTATAAGTAAGGTAAAACAAATTGTTAATTTCGTTAAAAACCATTAACCTATTATCCAGATTTGATGTGAGCAATACACTGAGTGTATCATAAACACATTTTCACGCTTGAGAAATAAACCTTACATATGAAAATTTGACACCTAGTATACATTTACAATCATTTTTTTATTATAATTAATTATTATTAACCATATGTCATTGATACACTAAAGACTTATTAATACATTAATGATCTATTGATACACTAAAGACCTTTTGATACATTAAAAAAAATTCAGCTTGTCTAAACATAAAGATAGAGGGAATTTTTTCAAAATAAATGGACAAGAGGTTGCCATGTTTCAAAATGTATGGGTAAAGTCAAATTTTAATTAATTAAATTGAAGCGCACCACTATGCTACTAATTAATAACACATGGTGTGAGTAATACATTGAATGTATCATAACACATTTTCACACTTACGAAATAAACTTCACATATAAAAATTTGACACCTAGTATACATTTACCATTATTTTTTGTATTATAACTAACCATTATTAACCGTGTGTTATTGATACATTAAAGATTTTTCAACTTGTTTAAACATAGAAAGAATGAAAATTTTTCAAAATAAGTGGACAAGAAGTTGTCACATTTCAAAGTGTATGGGTAAAGGAAAAAAATTAACAGATTTAATCAAAATGCACCACTATGCTACTAACATGTGGTGTGAACAATACATTGAGTGTATTATTAGTATTTGACATTTGAAAAACAAATCTCTACATGTGGGAAAAATTAACACATGTTACACATTTTTTGCCACTTTTCAACTTTAAATAGTTGATATTTACATTTGTCAGCTTATTATTATTAACAAATAGGAGATTTAATCAAGTGTAAGCATAAAAAAATTTTGAACCTAAACTAAAACATGATGCTCACAACATGGAACATAATATCAAGAACTCCTCAAGGTTCTTGTCACATCAAAAACACAAACTTGTGCAATGAAGAAAAGAAAACCAAACCATCAACACCAAGGTATTTAATTAAGAGACCAAACAAAAAATAACCAAACAAATCTAACTAAAGAAAATAGTTTAACCTTGTGAAAGTAACCTAGTTACTTTCCTACCTTAATAACTAATGAAAACCGAACTAGTTGAGCTTGAATTCTCAACATTCCCCTTCAAGTTCAAGTCCACTTCTAGTACACCAAACATTTTTTTAAACTCCCTTAGCTTGTTTGTATGTAAAGCCTTCATGAAAATGTCAACAACTTAATCCTTAGTACTGACATGAATAAGGTTAACTTATCTTGTTAGAACTTTTTCTCTAACAAAATGATATGCACCTCAATGTGTTTTGCTTAGCATGATAAACCAAATTGTTAACAATTAGTATGTTATTGATGTTATCACAATAAATGGCAACATAAACATCCATTGATTATCCCAAATCTAAAAGTAGTTTTTGTAACCAAATTACTTCACATGCAACGATTGCTATGCCTACGTACTTTAACTTTATGCTTGATAGAACAACTGTTGGTTGTTTCTTGTTGTTCCAACTAACAACACCACTTTTTTTTTTAAAACATGAAACCATTGGTTAATCTCCTATTTGAAACAATGTCAACTTAATCAGCATACGTGTATCCATGTACTTATAATTGGCTTTTGGCTTCATAAAAAATTCCACACTTCAAAGTGTGTTTTATGTATTTTAATATGCGCCTCATTGTATCCAAATGTGGCTTTCATAGTGTTTACAGATAATGACTCTCCATTCCAACTGCACAACTCAAATTTGGCCTTATGATGGTCATGTAAATCAAACTCCCCACTATGCATTTGTACATAGTGGTATCCTCCACAAGGTCACCTTCATTTACACTTAATTTCACATTTTGCTCCAATGGAGTTGAAATGGGTTTGCAACCCACCATCCCATACTTAGACAATTTGTTCAAGGCATACTTTTTTTGTAGTAATGATATCCCTTTAAGGGACTAGATTACCTCAATGCCAAAAAAGTAACGCAACTTTCCCAAATCTTTCGTTTCAAACTTTTGCTTCAAAAGCTTCTTCAAATCAAAGATGTCTACATCACTATCTCTTGTGATAATAAGGTCATCAACATAAATGACTATGACTACAATCCCACAATTTGTCTTTTCACATAGAATGAAAAATTTACATTGGATGTTTAAAATCCACTTGTGACAAGATATAACCTATCTTGTTTGATCAAGTTTTGGGTGCTTGCTTCAAGCCATACAAAGTTTTCTTCAACCTACACGCCAAATTAAGATGTGTTTGGTCCACATAACCTAATAAACATGGTGAGAACAATTATTGATCCTTAGACCTCTTTGAAAAGGTCCAATATTTTTGCCATCCACATACAACATTACACATGACACAATCTTATCACATAAAATTTTACCATGTTCCAATGTTTGAATGTATAAAAACACAAAATTTTAAATTTTAAATCTTTTTCAGTACCTATTCAAATGAAAATATGAATATGAGTTATTAAACTTTGAAACATAATCTACATATGTGGATTAATCAAAAATTCAAACAACAAATATTGTACATAAAAAATCACTTTTGAATTTTTAAAAATTTAACTTGTTCATTATGTTTCAATACATGATAAACTTTAGTACATGTAATTTGAACATAAAACATTGATTTTTTAATTTTATTTTTTAATTCTGAAATATAAATATAATAAAATATTATTAATATGCACAAAATAGATTAGTATTCTTTAATTCTAATATAAAAACTAATATATCATATATATAATACCCATATTAGAATATACACATATATATATTCAATAGTTATACTTTATATATAAATATTTAATTTTAATTATATAATTAATTTTAATAATCATATATTTATTTCAATTTTATATTTAATTTTAGTATATAATAAGCTAATTAATAGAATGGACATTTAGAAAAAATTATTTAATAATAAACTAATTTTTTGTTATTAAAATAGGAAATTTAGATTAAACTTGGCTAGAATAAGCTAAAGTTGATTAATTTTGGTTAAAATAATATAAATGGAACTAAAGTAGGTTATTTTGGCTAAAATAAGATTTTAAAAAAATATTATGATAAACTTAACTAAAAGTTGGTTAAGCTTGGTTAAATGAAAATAAATTTGTCTAAAATAAATGATTTTGGCTAAATTTGGATAAACCTAGAAAAATTTTAATTAAATTTGACTAATTTTTGTTGAACTTGATTAAATTTGGCTAAACCTAGAAAAAAATTAGTCAAATTTGGTTATGTATTTGGTCAAAATTTTAATAAATTAACCTAAAATTGGATAAATTAAAACATTTAGGTTAAACTTTGATATTGAAATTAAATTTGGTTAAAATTGGCAAATTCAAATTACATGAAAACACTTAAACTAAACATGGTTAATTAATCTTGGTTAAATTTGAATTTTTTTTTGGAAAATAAGGTTTTTTAATGTATTTTGCTGGAACTAAAACTAATTAAGTTAAATTGAATTAATTAATTTAAGTTTAGCTAAACTTGACAAAATGTAAATGTTGTTAAATTAAACTAATTACCTTTGGCTAAACTAAACTAAATTAGCTTACATATGTTAAAATATAAGATTAATTAAAATAAATTAGGTTATTTAAAAATAAATTAAGCTACTTAAGGTGAACTACCTTTAAGTAGGTTAAATTAAGATTGGATTGAATTAAATTAAATTAATATAAATTAAACTAAATTTAGATTAATTCATACTAAACTAGGTTTAAATATATTAAATTAATTTTAAAAATTAGATTATATCAAGTTAAATTAAGCTAAATTAGGCTTCTAATACAAATTTGACCACATTAAATGTATTTTAGTTTTTTTTTTAAATTTGTTCAAACAAGCTCAAGTAATTACTTCAATATGGTTACACTAGTCATGTAGTCATAAATGTAGTCATAATTACTTCTAGTTGTAATCATAATCATATTTATAGTCATAGACTCACAATTATGACTGTAGTTGTCAAAACAACTCCAACCCAAATTCACTTATAACTACATGACTATATTGGGCAACAGTCACAAAATGTCCTAATCATAGAAACCACATTTTGGCATAATGATTGTTATAGAATGCAATTGTAGGTGTATCTAACACAATTATATAGATTTAACAATTTGTGAATGCCTCTCATAAAAATTATGACAACATTCATTGTTTTGTTAGCTTCAAATGATTGTTGTGGAGATTTAATTCTTTGCAATTTCATAGATGTGTATTGTGATATTCATAATAATGGAATTGAAGCTTTATTGGTTTTAGGATTATATTGGTATCATTATAGAATTGTTTGTCTTCAAATATAAGCTGAAACCATGAATCAATGTTGTTTAAACCCCCCTTATGTGTAGACTAATGGTCACTAAAACATGACAAAAAGTGAGAGGTGATGGGACTCAACAAAGATTGTGTGCATTTTCATGTAGAGAGGTTTGCCATGTATTTGGATGGATGCTAGAAAGGTGTTGGTGGTACATCCAACAAATAAGCAACAAGTGGATCCTAATTATCAAACCTCTAATGAGAAACTTGATAAATGGTATGAGAAACACCCATTTGATACCATTATTGTCACTGACTTCATTGCAAGCATGCCTAAAAATATTCAAACCACATTGAAGCATAATGATGCACGATGGTGAAGACAAATGGTATGCAACAAGGATGGCATCGAGGATAATGAACATGATACATTGAAAAAAGAAAACAAGAGGAACCACCCCTTGGTTCCTCTTTGATGAAAAAAACATGACACCCTATTTGTGACACTTTGTTGCAAAAAAAAAAGGAACCAAGGCTCCTCTTTGCTACAAAAAAAAAAGAGGAGCTTGATTCCTTTCTATTGAAAAAAGGGAGCCTGGTTCTTTTCTTTTGCAAAACAAAAAAAAGAACTTGCAAAAAAAAGGAGTGATGTTCCTCTTTGCTACAAAAAATATAAATAAGGGGGGTGGCCCTGTTTTTTCTCCTAAAAAAAACAAAATGGAACAAGTACATACCTACTACAACTTGCTTTGGAGATGGTAGATGTTTTGAAAATGAAATAATGACAACCAAGTTTTGGAGATGACAACATCAAGTAACAAAGTAAGAAAAAATGAAAGAAAAAGCTTCGTCCACTAGCCTCCATCCACTTTGGATGACAATAAGTAGGAGTAACTTCCCGATAGGATGATCAATTAATCAAGCGATTCAAAAGGGTGGGGAGCATCATCCACACTTGCCTCCATCCACTTTGGATGGTAGTAACTGGGAATAACTTCACAATCGGACGGTCAATTTATTAGATGGGAAAAGAACCTGATGCTTGAAAAAGTAGCAATGCCCGTCCTCCTCTCGATTCACAATTCAACTCAGACCTCCTAAGCCCGGCGCTTCCCAAACTTTTGAACCCTTGATCTCCTCGATGTCGGTGACCAAACACACAATGCTGACTCGTTGACCTCCTCTTGAACCCCAAACATAAAATGATTGTCATGTTTTGATGGTAGGTGTTTAGAACAAGGGCCTACCTTACACAAATTTCCTTAAAAAACATGGGAAGGGGGTGAATATGTCTTTTATTTTGACAATTCATGGGGTAATTAGATTGCATTGGGGGTTGGATCATGGATTATATTGATACATGGTGGCATGGCATTTCCATTATGTTTTACAACATGATATTAATGCACGACATGGCATAGGTGTTTATGTGGCCATATCATGCAATGGGTTTTTTTTTGTCAACTTTTTTGTTGTGGCCAAAGTGATACATAATGATACATTAAGGAAACTTAGCCATATTTGGCTACAAGTTAAATATGAAAATAATTGGTTATTGAATTATGGCTATTAAATGATGGTTATTCAAATGGATTTGGATTATGGCTATTCTAGTGGATTTGAAATATGGTTATTAAATTATGGCCATTCAAATGGATCTGAATTATGCCTGTTGAAGTGGATATAAAATATGGATATTCAATTATGACTATTCAAGTGGATCCGAGTTATGATTATTGAATTATGGTTGTTCAAGTGGATATGAATTATGGTTATTAAATTATGGCTATTCAAGTGGATCTGAATTATGGATACTAAATTATGGCTATTCAAATGGATCTAAATTATGGTTATTGAAAATCTCAAAAAATGTATTAATTCATTGCTATTGATTTTTATATGATTTTTTGGTTATATGTAACCAACAATAAAAAGTTAACATGAATGTTATTTTTTGGGGCAAATTTTCATCATTTAATGACAAAGAAAATGGGTTTTAACCATGGAATTGATTTTTCAAAATGTAAATGTAGCTATTTTTAAATTAAAAATCAAAGAAAATAAGGTTGGCATCATCCCAATTAGGGCTTAGGGCGGTA
>Ga0209611_10004786_pt1 | contig 23000 bp, 13 predicted proteins | sample S1TSphgellanicum_3_FD_187693 | JGI IMG/M metagenome (GOLD analysis project Ga0209611, IMG submission 187693) | Host-associated microbial communities from peat moss isolated from Minnesota, USA - S1T2_Fc - Sphagnum magellanicum MG (SPAdes) (version 2) | ecosystem: Host-associated > Plants > Peat... | reverse complement strand
GGGGGGGGGGTGGTGTGGGGGGGGGGGGGGGGGGGGGGGGGGGGGGGGGGGTGTTTTGCAATTGGTAACCCAAATGTTGTGGCATTGTCCATTCCATCACACACAAAAGCACAAAGATACAACAAGATTAAAGCATATGGGAATAATTTTCATGTGAATGATGCATCACATATGAAATTGGGGTGACATATTTCAACCATAGTGATGATAATACCACTCAATGACATTTGGGACAACTACAACATCTTGGAATCTTGAAAGATGTTGTTGAATCATATTATAGTGTATGTAGTATTGACCCTTGTAATGTTATTTTGACGTGACTAGGTGCAAAATGGCTTGGATGGTTGAGGTAATCCAACTTATAAACGAAACAACACAAATTTTTAATAGCTATCTTTAGGCACATTTTGTTGGAGGGCAACAAACCATTTGTCATTTTTTCATGAGTTTAACAATTATTGTACTCCAATGACTCATTCACCCTATGGTGTAAGATTAAATTGCACAAGGAGTTGTGGAATGGGCCCATGTTTCTTAACACCCATATGGAGAGCACATTAACACAAATGAATCATATGGACATGTGTTGGATGCACAAGATGCCATGCCAAACACACTTATTAGTTTCAAATAATGTCAACGTAATATTCCTCTTTAAGGAGGAATCATTAATACTTAAAAATCAAGACAACTTTGCATTGAAAGAAAATGCCAAAAAATAAATTCTCAAAAATAAATTATTGTAGTGATGCAAAGACATGTGAACTTTGTGTAAAACATTTTTCAACCATTGTAATAGCCTTCACAATTACCTCAAAACAAGATGGGTACATTGTCCATCGTAAACATTATGTCACACAAGTTACAATTCAACTAGGATGAAATGTTAAGACAATATAATAAAAGATAAAATTTAAAAAAAAGTTGAAACAAAGATCTAATAAAGTTTGTAAAAAATCATGATACAATTGAAAAAATCACAATATAGTTACAAGAAAGTCATAATAAAATTGTACTAGAATCAAAAGCATATGCAATATTTCATCTATCCATTCATAAACAAGATCCACCAAATAGTCAAGCAATTGACTCATGTTACAATCATGTCATAACATATTCATAATGTGGAACATGGGTGATGACATGATGTGGCATGATGTCCTCAATTGAATTTTCAACTATAGCTCAATTTAATTACTTTTTGAAAGTCAACACCATTCATTGACCAACACCCTACACTTACCACATGGAAATTTTTGAAAAATCCTTCATATATCTAACTAAAACAAAGTAAAAAAGACATGTAATCAAAAACTCGTTGGGTCAAAAAAAGGCTCTTTTTACTCTAGTGATGGGTTGATGCCATCCTTCACATCGCAACTAAAATTGTCAAGGCACATGACCATATATACAAAGGATTATACAAAATCTTCTCTATAGCAATTTGAGTTTCTCATCAATGGAATTAATAAATTGAAGTTTTCAATCAAAATTTGAGAAGTTGGAGGGCATAGCTAGTAGTACAAAATGGCATGGGATACACTTATAGTCAATGCTTTTAGGAGTTGATTGTGAGTGTGAAACTTTTATGTGGCAACTTTTGTAGATGAGAATATTTTATGCACAAAAGACACATAGTTATTTGGCAGCCTATCAAACATTTTGAATGGATTGTTGTTTGCACTCGGAGCAAATGCCTAGAAAATTTGGAGGGCAACTTATTATCCTTGAACATCCCTCTTAAAAAGTAGGAGGTATGCTAGTTCTAGTCTGTGAAAATCTAGTAGAATTTTCGTAGTGTATGTGGAGGGCACATTATACCATGTAATGTTTTCTTCAGTGCCCTGTGAGAGGGCGTTCTGATTTCATGGTGGGCTCTATGAAAACCGTAGCGCCCCTTGCTTTGATTTATGTGTCAATATTTTTTTGCTACATAAAACCCGCAAGTGAGGGTATTATCTAAATTGGTCTTGCGCTCACACTCTTGCGTCACGCACCCTTATTTTGTTAATGGTCTTGAGTCTCGACCTTGAGCTTTAGTGAGAGAGATTTTCTGGCTAGGTAGGTGAACATGGGACAATGAAATTTGGTTAGTGAGATGGAAATTAGCTTAGAGGGCACTCTATATTGCTACTATTTTGAATGACCCATGCTAGCTAGGTCAAAAGAGAAGCACCTTTTTCTAGTCCCCAACTTACCTCATGAAACATGTCATAAATTAGGGTTTTTATATAAATTTTACAAGATAAGGTCCCCAAAATTATTCAAAGAGCACTTCAATCTCAAGTGAAATTTGGTCAAAGATAAGCCTTTGACTTTTAGGGTGGGACATTAGACACTCCCCCCCCCCCCAAATCAAACTTTCCCATGGGTGTTACTACATCATCCTACATGCTTGTGGTTGTGGGTTCAAATCTCAGGAGTAGCTTGCAATTTACATTATTTTGGTGTGCAAAAACATTAGAACATGCACTGTTGAAAACATGAACCATGTAGGGCACAAAATGACAAGCTCGCAAAGTTTGATGGGGGGAAGTATAATGTCCTGCTTTCTATGATAGATGGGCCAATCATGGCTGGTTAAATCTCTCATCAGCCTTACTTTTCAAAAAGATTTTGTTTGAGCATCCTTTGAAGCAAAAAGGTAAACATGTCCACAAAGATGCCATATCACATTGCAATTGGATATTGAAAAATTACATGACCCAATCACATTACAAGTTTAGATTACCCCCAAACTTATCATGAATTCCATACTTGGAATTATAAATCAATAAATACATTTTTCAACTTATCATGGTTGACACAATTTGAATAAAGAAAACCCATCAAGGTTTTCTCATCCATATGAATCATTATTGAAAAAACAATTTCTTGATGTTGTAAGGCTTGAACCATAACAATTTTGCCATTTCAAGTGACAATTAACACCTTCACAAGATTTCCTTTTTTGAATTCTCACTTCCTCACCTTCATATGTAAAGGTTGATACTTATTACATCCCATGCATCACCTACTATAATGTTCATTCGTAAGTCTTGTAAGGGGGGAATTTGATTTTGGAATTGAATCAAGTTTAAATTGTCTATATTATGAACGTGTTTTTATTTTGCTTATCTTGAATTGTGATATGTTTGTTTTGAAGCCTCATATACTAATCAAAACAATGACCAAAGAGAAAATCTAATGGTGAAAGACCTTAGGATTCAATTTCATTCTAACACTAATTCTCTTTTAAATATGTGAAAAAACGAAGGCTAAAAGAAACCCCACCTGAGATGGAAGGGGCTTGTCCTAAAATGTATAAAATAAATAGGCAATAGATTTTAAATCTAAATTTATGAGATTTCCCAAATACATGTTCACTTATGAAAACTTGATGTTTAACATTGATGAATATACAATAAATTATTTTTTGGAAAAAATTAAGATTTGTGTTATGCCAATAATTTGATTATTTGGTGGCACTCTACATAGATTGGGCATTACCATTTTTTGGAAAATTCGATGATGGTGGCCCATGTATATACAATAGCAAAACTTATCCTACACCCCATGGTAGGCAAGCAAGCACGGAGGCAAGGAGTATCAAAACCTTGACCTCCGAGGAAATGTCCCCTCGGTGGTGGGCTTTACTCATCACAAGGCACGAGACAAAATGTTATCACGAACTTAAACATATGTAAAATCACAAGGTGGAGGAGTGTCCAGGGGGGCAAGTTGGGACAATTCTAGATCTCGTCATGCCAATGTATTGGGTGGGGGGAGAGGGCGCTTCGTGTATGTTCGAGTATTGCCGGACACACTATGACATAATGTATATCTCATACTTAGCACTTGTACGGTCCCCAGCATGTTTTACATGTTTTATCTGATAGGGGACATTTGAAGACCAAGCCCATTTTGTTTTTAAAGTGCCCAACAATATGGGGATTAAATATGAGGTGCTATTGGGAACTTCTGAGGGAACAAACAAACCCCCCCAAACCCCCCAAAGGAGAGGAAAAAAAAAAACCTAAGCCTTCTTTTTTGGAAATAAAACCATGTATATGCATATATGCCTATTAGGTCTTACTTTTTCAAAAACCCAGACCCCTCTCTCTTACCTGACATTTTTTGAAAGGTAACATCCATTTCGACCTCATGATCGATTTTTTAAAAATTTTAAATATTTATAATCAAACCCTATCTTGGGAGAATAACAACGTAAGGTGTCTCTCAAAAACCCAGATCAATGACCATTTCATATTCGGATTGTGTTACCTTCGGATTGAAAAACAAAAAATTCTTCAAATTCTCTTAGCTGTTATAAATAATGAATATACATTCTTAGTTGTGATTGACGTTTCTACATTGAAATAACACATATGCTGAAGCTTGCAAAACATTAATGCTGTTTTAGACTATCATTAGTTTGGCCTTGTAAGCTTAAAAGATTTAAGACTATTTATTAAAGCCTTAACAACTTGGCAAAGACAGTTTTGTAGGACATTTGTTAAAGGTTTGATATGTGTTTTCAGAGGGGTTTTCAAAAAACCTTGATAAAAGAACCTTTTTGAATCGTCCGGGTTTTTATTAAAAAATTGAGCCTTATATTTGGTTAGTCACATACCCTAATCCCCACTCCCACCTTGTAATCGCCCTCCTTTGGGTTTCTAAGACCCGGACCTTGGTGATTCTTTAAATCTCCTAAAAATAAAAGAACTGGGCCTAGGTAATTTTTTAATTTTTTTTCAAATACTCAGACTTGACTATTATAAAAAAACAAATACCCACCCCCACACTGATATTAACCCCAATAACTTCAACTTATGCTGAAAGTTATTAGGACATTAATTCAGCATTTTCTGGGGAAACTTCATTACCATAATTATAAATAAATTGAATTACGCACATCACTTACTTTCATTTCATTTGTTATAATGTGATTTCACATTACTCAACATGTGACTTGTGACCAATGTTCGGTGGGTAACCAACCCCCTTCACCACTTAAGAACCATGGATTATAGTTACAAGAACCCAAATCAAAACCTAACCCAAATGTTGGAGCCATCAAACTAAAGGGTAAGGAGCTGGTCTAAGAACCTAATTTTAGTTCCAAGTTGGGAAGGGGGAGAATTGGAACATGTATATTGGTTTTTTAAAACAGATTCTACCCAAAATCAAGAGGTTAAATAGGGTCTAAGTTTGAATATAAAATTAAACCATGATTTTTTCAAAATCAAATCTAGTTCTTCTTTAGAGCTTAGGGGGTTTAAGGATGTCACCATTGCGTTCCTCTTACCTACTTGATGACTCCATTGCCATCTCACTTTGGCTCACTTTCTTACTTGGTCATATTACTCATCACTTTATTATTACCTCACTAAGCCTATTGCCTTTTGTTCATTGTTTGACAACTCCATCACCTTCATTCATTTGTTCCATTGTGTTGTGTTTGTTGCTTGGGGTCCATCATATTGTGTATGTTCCTCAATGCCTCCATTGTCATTGTCAAGTGCTCCATGAATCTTGTGTTTTTTCTAGGTTACTTTTTCATCACACTTTTGTTAGTCGAGCACAATAGAGGTTCATCATCCTAATGATGGCTTCAAACCTAAGGTATGTATTTTGTTTGTGTTTATCATTTGTGTTTATCTTCTCTTTATGTTTGTTTGGTAGGTTTGTAGGAGGTATTATTTGTGTTTGTTAGGTTTAGGGGGGTTTCTTATTTTGTTGTTTTTGTTGGGCTTTACATTAATGTGAAAGTAGGCATCTAGAGATGATGATAATTGTGAAAGAAATGTAGAATTTATCACATTATGCTAAGTGTTGTCAAGAAACTTGAAAGCCAAAAAAACTTTAGAGTGAAAGATTGAAGGTGAAATGTTCTTTTGTCATTTTTGTTGAAATTTAGAGGTCAGTTGATATTGAAAATCAGAGATGTTGAAATTAATGATTCTTTCCAATTTTTGCTGATTGAATTTAGTGGTAAATCAGGTCTAAAATGAAAGATTGAGACATTGATGTTTTGTTGTTTTTTTCCAAATGGATTCAAAGGTAAGTTGGGCCATAGTTGCAAACCTTTTTCAAGTTTGGAGGTTGGGAATTTTTACCATAGAATGTCAATCAAAATCCTTGGATATTTTGTCACCTTCTAATTATCAAGTTAAAGAATATGTTAAGTACATATGGTATGTTGAAAAAATAATAATTTAATCTTATGACTTTAGTTGGGTCAATTGCATCTTCAACATTCCTCACAATTTCAAGTACTAAAATTACGTATTTAAATAAATATAAAATATCAAAATTTGATGGATTCTTTTTTTAAGGTGACCTAAATATTTGCATATTTAAAATATCAATAATAATAAGGTGAGAAAAAAAATTATTTCACAAAATATCCCAACAATATATTTTTTAACACATGTAATTTTAACATTTAATGTGGCCCTTGGACCAAAATCTCATGTAAAATTGTAGTTTTTTTGAGTTTCATGGTAGAAAGGAATTGAGTGATTGAATTTTCAAATATTCATTTACATTCATGTTGAAAAATTAACATGAAATAGGACAATGAATGTGACAAACAACTTTTGCCAAACAAAGGACTATTTGATCCAAGATGACCGACCAAAATTTCAATGTCTAGGGAGTTTGAAAAGGCATGTGATATTGACCCAACTTTGATATTGAAGATTTTGCTCCTTCCAACTTGGCCTTTAGAAAAATTGTTGTGTAAGATTCAAGATCATTTTGCTATTGAATTGTTGCTATTTCCCATTGTACTCTTCAAATGTTGAATGTCAAATCTCAATCTAACCTTCAAATGTCAATCTATGGATTGTGTATATTGCAATGTTTTCTCACAATAAAATTGTCCTCTCTCTATTTTTTAATTTTTTGATGATGTTTGTTTTTCCAAAAGGCAAAACTAATTTAGTTTATTGATTGAAACCTCACCAAGGACTAATTTAAATCCATCCAAACCTAATCACTAAACATAACCACTAACCAAGAATTGAGTGAAGCTTTAAAAATTAATATAAAACCAAATGATCCAAACATGCCCCCCACAATTGGTAACCCACACTTGAACTGGTGGCACTTTTGGCTTTTTGAAATTAGCCAACCAGATCCAAAACTTGGCCCCTAGTTTAGTTTGGTTGTGAAACATATAAACACAATCCAACCGATTTTTTTCGCATTTTCAAAGAACCCAACTGAATCCAAAACCATTCTTTATTTTGATTGGAAAACTAAAACCAAAGGTTAATATCCTTTTTAAAAATGAAGAACCACCCAACACTATTTATGACCATATCTTTTAATGTTTTGAATTACTATGTGAAAGATTATTAAAAATGTACAACACAACCAAATGATAATAATAATAATAATAATAATAATTGCTCAATTGTGAAAGAGTTTAAATAGGAAAATTCATAATTTAATGATACTAAAATCCTCCAAATTGCAATTATTTTTTACTCAAACAAAGTTTTCATATTCTATTTTGTTTACATTCTAATATTAATAAAGCCTTGTTTGAGTTCACTTAGTTGTAAGGGAGGTTCCAGTACAAGTATGTTCTTCAATAAAGAAATATTTCCATGGGAACATGGGAACATATAAAATTGGGGAACATATATCTCCTACACCTTAGGTAAATTTTAGAACTCCAAATTCCTTGATATGGCCACAATTTATTTTCTGATATATAAATATTCTCTTGTAAATAAAGTTATCCTTAAAAGTCACCTTCTCTGTGGGCCCTAGTTTGACCTTGTAATCAACGTTTTATCCCCAATGTTTCATCCCCAATTTGAGTGCAGCTGTGAATTGACAAAAAACTGGGTATCAGTTCTCAATATTTGCAGGAGTTTTTATTCAGACAAAACTTTGATTTAATGAAGAATATGCGCAAAACAGTGAAGGCTTAGGTAAGGCAAATCCAAAACTGGGGGTGAAACTTCTGTGAGGACCTTTTTAAATGAGACAACCCAGTTTGGTCCCCTCCTCCCTTTTTTTTGTATTTTGGGCATCCTGTTGCACCGTTTTCAACCTGACTTTTGATTTCAACCCCAATTCTTTGTTTTGGAAAAACTGGGGATCAGTACCCCCCAAGTTCTGGTTACTTTGCAGACAACTCTAATGGGCCCTAAACTTGGGGCAACTCATCATTTCCCTAGGTAGGTATAGGTCTCACTCTAGTTAACAAGCTGTACATTGTGGGCAAAGTGTGTGGCTCAGTTTAGCCTGACCTGACCATGGTAGGTAAATAAAGTTGACAGCAAAAGGGAAGCAGAAAATTTCCCAGGTCAGGTTCCAGAGATTTTGAACCCCTGACCGAAAAGTGGGGGTGGAAAACAGGTAACGAAAAAGTAGTAGTTATAATGGGTCAATGGAAAGGTAATAGGTAGGTGGGTGGGTAGGTAGGTAGGTAGGTAGTAGCAGGCTTTTTTTTTACTGGCTATATATAGCCAGAAAGCTATATATTAAAATTAAAGTGCTAAATGAAGTGTTTTTTTTCAGATTTTCCGTAGCCAGATTTCGACCAAAATTTAAGAAAAATCATCAAATTTTCATACATGGGTTCAAGTAGGGTAGCCAAAAAGAAAGAAGTATGTTTAATAAAATTTTATTTTCATGTTTAGTTTGTAGCCATATTTGGCTAAATCTTCTTGTAGATCATTGCTACTTTGGCTACATCACAAAATTGACAAAAAAGAAAAACACTGGGTAGTAAGTAGGTACCCTCTCGTGGCGGCCTGCTGAGTAGGTAGTATCTGTCCTAGGTAGTAGTAAGTAGGAAATAGTAAGCTAGTAAGTTAGTAGGCAGTAGGTAGAGAGAAGCCAAAAGAAATATTTTTAAAATATCAGAAAAAAGGTACTTAGTACTTACCTCTATGCAAAAGATGTGCTCACTCTTTGCACAAGTCATTTCTTTTGATGCAACAAAAGAAACGTTTCCAAAGAGTGTGTACCAGCCATGCAAAGCACGTGCGCTTTTAGATATCTACCCTATATTTCATCGCCCGTGGGTGTGGCGGGCGAGGGGCTGCTAGGTACCAAGCACGGGTCAGAAAGGGGGGAGGGGGGGGGAAGAGAGTAGGGCAGGGGGGATTTTTTTATTTTTTTTTAATTTTGTTTTTCGTATTACAGTTTTAGCCAAATTAGACTATAAACAGGATATGAAAGTTTTTTTAAGAAAAAGTCTAAGTCTACCTCACTTTTTTTTTGGCTACCATACTACAACACTATAGAGAAATCTGACGATATTTCAAATAAAACTGTAGAAATTTGGTGACTAAACAAAACCAAAAAAAACATATATATTTTTAGCCATTTCGAAAAAAACATTTAGCCAACTCACTAAATTTAGCCAGAAAAAAAAAGGTGGGGGGGGCAAGGGTGTGAGGACCCGGCCCGTGCTCTCTTCTTCTTCTCTTTCTCTCCCGAAAGGGACTTTTTTTTTGCTCTTCGGTCTTCGTCTGCCTCGTCTCTTGTGTTGTTGCCTTTGGCTGCTGTTGTTGCCCTGTGCTGGTTTTGTGGTCTTCTGCCCACACACACACTCTCTCTCTCTCATCATCCTTCTGTGTCTGCTGGAGAAGATTGCAGCAGGAATTTGTGGCTTAAGTATTGCTTGTGGCAATCATTATCCATCTCTTCTTGTGTTCCTTTGGTTTGTTATATTATTGTGTTGGACGCTGTGAATGACTTACTGACTGACTGACTGACTGACTGACGGACTCTTGGATCATGATTCTTGCGCTTGGAGTTTTGTCTTCTTGGGGATCCTGCAGATCATGGTGTAGATCATGAGTGATCATTGTGTGCTCTTGTTTGGAAGCCCTTCTACACGCCAATTCTCGGACATCTAGAGGAGGATTTTTCGGGCTTTTGGGTTTTCTGGTGTTTTGGTGTTTTGGTTTTTTTTTTTTTTTTCCTTTCTTTCTTTGTTCTTCTTTTGGTTTTGGGTTTGTGTGTGTGGGGCTTTCTCTCACATCCCTCATGACTTCGACGATGCGAGTGACACTGTCGAAAGCGGGTAGGTTTTCGTTTTGTGCGATTTCCAGGCTCAGAGATCTTTCTTAGTGGTTGGTTGGCCTCCGGGTTGGATCTACCATTGGGGTCAAGAAGGTCGGGGAAAGGGGGGTTTGGAAGGTACCTATTTTGTAGCGGCTGGCCGGCGAGCGACCGAAGCAAAAGGGAAGCCCGTGTGGGAGGAGACACACAACAGCAATCTGCTGCGCTTTGAGGTTGAGGTTCAGGCCGCTGCTGCTATGGCCAGAGAGCCGTTAGCTGTGGACTTTTTGGGCCTGGGCAACAGCTTGGTTGAGAAAGATAGGGGTGATAGCCAAGCAGGGGAGGCTGACAAGGCGACAACTCTTGTGAAGCCGATTGCAAGCGTACCAGAGAAGCCGGTGGTGGGAATGTCGAATCTTGTGACTTTCTCGGAAAGCGAAAAAGCTCTGGACAGAGAGAACTCCATATCTCGACTTCGCCAAGGTGATGATATAAAATTACACACTCAGAACTTCTCTTGGTAGTGCATGAGTCAGTTGTGCTGCTGCTGTGCTATTTCAGTGTAGGACCCTCACAAAATGGTCCCTGTCTGATCAGGATAGTAACATTCAGATTCTTTCGCTAGTTTGCCTTAAGAATGAAGCTTGCATCCTTTTTTTGTCTGGTTGATGGCCATGTACTGTAAACTGATCCTCTTGCTTCAGTGGTAGGTGTTTTTAGGGTTAGAGATTTGTCCTTAGTTCATGCAAAGCGGCCCTCAAATCCTCACCCTAATGTGCAAAATGGTCCAATTTCTCTGACTATGTCATGTGTTGCTCCTGATGGGTTGAAGAGATCTCCATCTGTTCTCCATCTGAGATGTGAGATATGGTCCTGTTTTGAATCAACAAAATGCGGCCATAGTTGCCGCATCTGTGATTACCCTGACCTAAGGGTTTCAATCTTCTGCATTTGCCTTGGTTGTCACTGTGAATCCTTTGGCACTAGGTTGCCACTGTATATGTTAGCTGAAGAAAAACACAGGGTTATAAGTGAGGGAAGCATCTTTGGATAGTGATGTCTGTCTGGGACTGTTGCATATGAAAGTGGGTCCTTAGAAGCTGGTGTCTGTGCCTGCAGGTAGTCCCTCCTTCCAACTTGGGAAAGCGAAGCCACCTGCAAGTGGAAGGGACGAGGAGATGCAAAGTGGCATCATGGTTAATGGCTCAGAGAAGAATGCTCTTAAAAAACCTTTGGAAGAGCTCACAGATGCTGACATTTTGCAGCTGACCCGTGAGGATTGTCGACGGTATCTGAAAGAAAGAGGAGGTACTGATGTAATTCCTGTTTTGTGATGTATTTATTTGTTCCCTATGACTTCAACCTGGATCCAAAACTTATCAACGCTCAGTCAGATTGAGGAGCTACAAGTGATTTTTTGTTCTTGTAAAGGAGATAATCTTTCAGCTATGGCAGTTGTTATCTACATGACCAAGCAGTCCAGTTTGCTCCAATAAGCAAAACTTGTACCCTTTTTCCAGATATGTTAGCATTCTGCAAATATCCACTGACAGAAGTCACTGGTAACCCACAGGCATGCAGATGCCCTCATGGAATAAGCAACAGGCTGTTCAGCAAGTCTTTTCCCCCAGACATTCCCCTGATCCTCGAAGTGAAGATGAGAAGCCAGCAAAGAGGGAGTACACACATGTCCCTCGTCATATTCCCTCTCCTTCATTGGCTGAATGGGAGCATACCATGACATCTGCCCATCCTCCTGTACGTGCCATTCAATCTCTTTTCTTTTGCATTGCTGAGAAAATCTTCAAATTTTGGTTACCTTTGTTGGAGTTTTTTTGGTCTCATGTCCTTCAAGAATGTGATGTCACTGCATTTGTTAAATGCAAGCTAGTTGGCTTTCACAGGTATCCAAACATGGAGGGCTGGCAGGGGGCTTTAATGATGTTGGGCAAGGCCATATGAGGACATCACTGCTTGCCAATAGTCTTCAAGCACCAAGAGTTGTTCCAAACACAGCCTCGCAGATGTCCTCCTTTGGGGAAGAAGCACAGAGAAGCGCTCAGCCTTCCCCCAAGCATGCAGGTGCAGGTGTAGACTCGCATCTCTCTTTAAGAGTCCCAGCCATGCAGCAAAACCAGCCTGTTGCAGGTCATGGTGTAGGATTTGGTCACCTATTACCAGCACTTAATGGAGTTGCAAAGGCAAATGACAGTTCTGAGAGAGGGATGGCTATAACTGGTCAGCAGCCTCCTCAGATGCAAGGCAGGAATACGCAAAGCTCCTCAAGGTTCTCCTCTCTTGGCAACCTTGCATCTCTCTCTTTGCATATCATGGTGGTTCAAAAATCTGTCATTAAATTCAGCAGTTACAGATGTAGTGTGTACATTTCAGATCTACCTGATCAGAGATACGGTCACTCACTTGAGAGTTTCTTGTTGTCCATGCAGCAGACTGGCCTACACAGGTGGAATGGGGATGCAGCAGCGCACTGCACAACTCACTATCTTTTATGCAGGCGTGGTTAACGTATATGACAACATTTCTCTTGAGAAGGTGGGGGTGGGCTTTCTTTTTCTGTTTTGAAAATATCCCACTCTGTAATCCCATAGCAGAATTCTGGTCTTCCAACATGTCCAATATTGGACCAATATCTGAGTATTTTTCTTTCACATTTGCAGGCACAGGCTATTATGATGTTGGCCGGTAATGCAAATAGTCGGTCTTCAACCCACACAGATGCTCCTACAAGTGTGGGTTCCTCTCGTCCTTTCTCTGCCCCCATGTCAGGACCACAACCATCTCCAGCTTCTCCAGCACCTCCCACCACACAGACTACCACCACAGCAGGAGTAACTGTGCCATCAGCAGCAGTGCCACCACCAGAGTTGCTGCCTGTGCTTATTGCTAGTACTCTCCGACAACCCACAGTTAGAAATGTTCAGATAGGTAAGCTCTCATCTCACATTCTAATTTTGCAGTGTCTACAGGGACATATGGGATTGTCAAGATATGTGTTTTAGGTTTTTGCCAGGTAGTGGATGCTTTCATTGGTGATTGAGAGTCAAAACAATGTGGAGTGGACAAATCATTGATGAGGTTTTGCTGTTGTTATGACAGAGCTTCCACAGGCCAGAAAGGCATCCTTGGCTCGATTTTTGGAGAAGCGAAAAGACAGGTGACAACAAGTTCAGGCTCCTCTTTGGATTCCTAAAGTTTGGGAGTGTTTTGTAGCAAGCTGGTCTCTAAGATGTACTTGCAATGTGGATGTTGCAGGGCACGATCAAAAGGACCATATCCACCAAAAACTGATGGATCCACCACCCCACCACGAGAAAAGTCTCCAACCCCACCTAGCAGCAAGCCACAGTCCAGATCACCATCTCCAGCATTGACCTCAGGGATGCAGAAGCAGCTCCTGTTCTCTCCTCACCTAGCACATCATTGCACCTCAATGCGCAGTGAACCAAATTCTCCTGCTATACCTTCAGAAACCCTGTCAAAACAAATATTGGAAGAAGATTGGAGTGCTGGGAACTCTGCAGGAAGGGATTGTCAAATAGACAGGGAGGCCTCTGGAGGTCAGAATGGGAAATCAGCTTGCAGAGTGTCATCTCAAACTCAGAGGGATGAAGTTATGGAGGAAGCTGCTTCATAACACTTGAAGAGTGTCCTGCAATTTTAGAAGATTCTGTGGAAGTAGTAGTATGTGGTTGAACAAAGCATACAGTCCTGCCACGGAAATAATAACATACCTGTACAATATCTGTTCCCTTCTGAACTGAGGAATGATTGACTCTTGCCTCAAAGTCAGGATTGGATTTGGTTTTTTTCGGGGGTGGGAGAAGGGGGAGGTTTGACTCAGTGGAGATGGCTTTCGATGACAATTCACTTAGCTCCAGAATTCAATTCAATTCAACTGTTTGATTTCCCATATCAGGTCATATTGTCCATTGCTGGATGTATGGTGGACTCCTTCTGAAGACACCAGAGACTTCTCGAAAACAAAGGAAAACTGCATTGATAAACTGACATGATAAGCTTAGGCTAAAACTCCCATGCCTGTGAATCAACAAATCAAGAATGGGGATTTTTGTGGGAATTTCTTTTGCATTGCAACTTCTGGTGGTGATGGTGTGCCCTGATTTGTGATGAGATAGATGCTTGTATGTTCACATGACCGCAACAGTTTCAAGTCAAAAAAATGGCTTATAAGTTGGTTGCAGGAAGCACTCACAAGATGCAGTATGTGGACCGCTTGATAATGCTCCTCTGTTTTGCTCCTATGACAGTAAGTCCCTTCTTGTATATTGGAATTTGTAGTAACCAGTTTGAACTGTGTTACACAGTCTAGATGTTTGATTTTCTTTGTGAACATAATTTTTGGTAGTTTTCCTCAATGGTAACCAGTTCTGACTCTTCTTATGCAATCTAGAGCCCTTTCCAAGGATGTATTTCTTAACTTGGAGCAGCCTTCTTGTTGTCAATCCTGAAATAATCAAATAAATAAGAAACCAATTGCTATAAGTATACCATCACGAAGTAAACCAAAGTCTTTCGATTGTATAAACAAAGGACCAGCCCAATTGAGCTTTCGCTTGCTTTGGATACCAATATAAGCTATTTATTCCAACATATCTCAAGCTATTTCACTCTTTGGGTTTCTCTTTTTCCTCCCAATGATTTTCCAGAGATTGTGTGACCACCTTTTCAGCAAGGGGAGGTTGGTTAGCTGGACAACCCAAGAAAAGAAAAAGATTCAGCAAGATGTCTCGGGTTCACATCCCAAGCAAACTTGAATTGTTCTTGGTGTCCTGTAATTAGAGGGTTGAAGAGTTAGTCTTCTTCAATGGCATCTTCAAGCCACCAATATTACAGTATGGATTGATCTGAAGCTGCACATTGGTAAATATGTTTCTGAAAATTGAGAGTTGTCTTTCTCCAGTAATCACCTGTGGAGCATTAATTTGTTGCTGGAGGATGACACTTGTCATTTTTCAGAAACTCCAGAAAGGTGTGTGGGTTTGCTGCACTACTTAGATGAGCCATCAAGATGATAGCTTTGCACTTAAATTATGTAGAATGTTTGTGCAACATGTGTCATGTATGTCAGTGTTGGTTACTAGCTTTGGTGAGTTCCCAATCTTCGTTTAGTAACCAAATGAATTGCCAAATGAACTATATTAAACTGGAAGGTGGACTTTGCTCAACCCATAAGAGCAGCAGCTTGTCAAACTGAAGTCTTTCATTTGAACAACTCATTGGCAAGTGTTTCAATGTTGTCAAGACTTCTTCATCTCAAAATGTTTGCACCATCACACTTTTTCAAGCATTTTTTTTAATTGTAAGGAGGTTCATCAAGCTGACATACTTTCATGCTCAAGTCCATGTGCAGGAACATGATTCATGACTTGACGTGTCTTCCCATTATTCCACCATCTGTTTCACTACCCTTTGAGTTAAGTTCATATTCACCAATCCTTTAGTATCAGGCCTTCCTTATTTGGACACCCTACCCCTCAATTCGTGAAGTAGCCACCTTTTGTGATATGTTCTTAGTAGTGAACACACATGGACACATGATGCAATGTAATGGAAGCATGATGCTTTTCCATCCATTGCTTAAGAGATGGTAACTATTATTTGTGTGGCCCTCTTCCACACTCAAATCTAGCATCAATGTGTCCGCATCCTTTCTAAAGATTGTGTTCACACCATAATAGATGCCATCATTGTAGATCTTACATGAATAGATCTTTTGCCTTTGGCAATTTCATCAAAAAAAAGGTTTTATTTCAAAGGAAGTGCAAATGAAGGCAAGAACATACATACTAAAATTGGAACTTAAAGAAATTCATTGTTGCTCGTAACAATGGGGTATTCATCATTGTTTACATGAATGAGCAAACCCATGCTTGGGTGGTACCATTAGGAATGTCACACCTCAAAATTTTGAGACTCATCAAATTTCAAAATAACATAGGATTCACTTAAGGAAAGCTATTCATTTCACATTTTATATTAAAATATTACTCAAGTAATAAAAAATTTGCAGTTTTAATTGGATTTACAAATAATAATAATAATAATATTCCAAATGAGTGATCTAGGAAATTTTTTTAAAAAGTAAAACTTGAGGTTCCTTTATTCAGGAACACAAAGGGAACATGTTTTTTCATATTTTTTTAAAGCTTTTAATTTTTAGGAGAGTCTTAAATAGTCTTTTTTTTTATTTGTTTAATAGATAGTGCATTGAAGGAATAACAATTTTTTAACAATTTTCAAAAGTTGAAACTAGGAGGTCTTAAAAAGGCCATTGCATTCACATTTACAAACTTGTAGTAATTTTATTTTAATTGTCATACCCTTGTGACTATAGTTGATGAACAAAAAAAGAAATTACAATGATGCAACTTGACATTTAATGATAAGGGGTCATGGATCTCAAAAACATGTATGTCAATAACATTTTAAGAACACAAATCTTTTATTTGTGTAAGCTATGTAAGTGTTTATAGTATACATAGGTGGGGAACACAAAGCTCATGTGGTGCAAGTCAATAGTAAAAATCAAATTTTCAAAATATTAAAATATTAAAATAAACTAAAATTGGGTTCACCTTTCCTTGAATTTTGGTAAGATGGTTCCTAGTGGTACCACCCAAGGATGAGTTTGCCTAAACAATTTAACAATTATTTACATGTTTGCATTTTTTTAACATGTTTGCGCCAACAATGCATGGGAGATTAAAACATACAAAAGATTTTTAATTTTCAATTTTAATATTCATAAAAATAATAATGAATCTTTATTGCGTTCTAATTGATGCAAACTTTCAACATTCTAGGTTGAACACTAATAATAGGGCCAACCACCTTTCACCAATTCCCACATTTGTTATGTTATATGTTGTTGGTATTTTAATGATGAATTTTAATTTAACCTCTGGTAGTTTTAATTCAAAATGTCACAATTAACTTAAAATTAATATCCTTTTTTTCACACCCTTTTCTTTGTTGTTTCACTTCTTTGGAATAAAGGGTGACAAAGGATGTAAAAAGGTTCCATTCAAAACAACTATAAGCATGAACATTACATCAAATAAATCTATTTTGAAATTTATTTTATGTGAAATTAGAAAGGAGGAATTGTAATGTTTGTGGAGAAGGTGTATGTTGATTACAACTAATCCTTTGTATGTATGTTTGAGCATGTGAGATGTTGTTAAAGCCAAATTGAAACATCAAAATGTCACCAAGGAAAATGGAAAGTCAAATTCAATATTTATTGCCTAGACATTTCCTCCATCATTATGTTTGGACATGAACATAACAATTGGATTGCCACTATAATTGTTTCACATAAGTGAAGTAAAACCAAGAGTGTGAAGATCTTCAATTTGGAATTCTTCGTGAATGTTGTTTTTAATACATGTGGAGTGATATTCATAGGGTTAAGTATACCAACAACTCACAAACATTGTGAATTATGGTTCAAATTCAAAAGCACATATGGCATCATTCATTTTGAACAATCTCAATTTAGACTTGTCATGACAACATTAGTTGTTATATCTAGACAAAAATATGAAAGTACAATCTATCAATTTGGAATAGATTGTAGGAAAAAATGTGATGTTATAGATGTGAATTTGTTCAACATTACATTCTTTTTATGATCACAAAGAATCATGCCTTTGAATTTTATGTGATTTGCAAAAAATCACAAAAAATCTAGGTGTGTACTTTTCCATTCATGGTCCTATACATTGAATATTTTTGCATTATTTCATATAACTAACTTAAAGTCTTTTTATATATGATAAATATTTTCTTCCTTTTGAAAGTTAGTTGTATGTTTGTAGCATTGTGCTTTAATCCAAGACGATGATTTCAACTAAACACACCTTCACAATGTTCTTTCTTGTGAATTGGAATCACTCATTTATTCAAGTACTTCCAAGGTCTTTTACACCATAAAATCACTTTTTGTGTATTTATAATTTTTGAATGAATTTGTTTGCAACTTGGTTTTACCTATGTTGGGTATTGCCCCAATAGCACATTGGTGCACAATTGTCATTGGTGTTCATAAACATTCATTTTTAAAATCCAATTATTTTGTGGTGCATTTACAGATTGGTCAAATCATACCAAAACCATACCATGCACTATATTGAATGGCCCACTTTCGATATTATAAACTACAAATTTCTTGTATATATCATTTATAGTATATTCCATTTACATGTAACATTAAAAAAATCTTGAAATTTAGACATCCTAAAATATTCATATATATTTAGATCAAAATCTATTATTTTTACATTTCAATAATATTGTTTTGAATGTGATTAATAATGTCCTATATGCTCAAATTTTTTTCAATGTCAACAATTATTATTTTTCTCAATTAAAGGGGTCATTTAGGAAATGAAAATTATTTGACATAAGAGTTATTTAATTTGAAATGTCTTCAATTTAACACTAAATCTAAAATAAATGATAATTTATTTGCCATAACTTTCAAATGGCACCACATAAACATATCCTTTTCTTTTGAAATTTTCATTGGGATCAATATCCTTTTTGGTTCCTATGACTAAGAATCTACCCAAAAGGTAATGAAAATGGTTGTGAATTAAATGTCAACTTGTGCACAACAATAAATCAATCTCCTAACCAATTAAACTAGCATATATATAATGTTTCCACATTTGTAACGTTTGTATATTACACTTTCAATTTGTTGATTTTGTGTCCATGTTTAAACTAATTGTTTGCTTTTGTTGAGGAGTTTGTCTATGATCATTCCACATTGAATTTTTTAAAATCATTGACCATCAAATCAACATAATCATTAATTACTTTGCCATTGACACATTTGGGAATCCTTCCTTCAACATATTTGAAAATGGATTTTGGAACATGGAATGCACTTTGAACAAATGGACATAACTTCATATACAATAGTCAAATTGTTACACTAATGATTACTAGTGTAGCTTGTGTTGTTGGCCCAAGTTTGAACACATTCTTTATTTTTCACATTTTTAGAAAATTTCTAAGTTTGGCAATGTCAACACATTGAAAGCTCAACTAATTATTTCCTTCCAAACCCAATTTTGGCAATTTGTTTGAATTTCCAATAACAAAATCCATTTAAAACAAATATCTTCCACACCTTAGCTCTAAAAATTGTGAAATAAACTTTATTAAATTTGCCTTGTTGAAAGTTTTCCAACAACACCAAGAATGCCCCCAAATGCCAATACAATTTCCAGTTTCAATTTTATTTATTTTTCATTGAAAAAATGGTTCAATAATCAATAGTTTCCACACCATAGCTCCAAATAGTCTTAAATTAAGTCAATGCACATGTACTCATTGAAAGCTTTTCAAAAATATCAAAAGTGTGACATGAAGTGTCATGGTTTGGGAGATTTCAATGTGACAAAACAAAACAAACTACCTTGCTTCATAGATAGATGTTTAATTCTTAAAGTTACTAAATAATGCTCCATGTAATTGTTTTGAAGTTACACTAAAGGTCCTTGTACAATTTTAAATGTTAATGTAGGAAAACATAACTGATTTCAATGTTGGTGAGACAATCTCCACACTTGTATAACATAAATTTGAACATGAATCACCATTTAGGATTAGATAAACACATACTAATTTACCACATGAAGGTTAAAAAATGACAATTGTATATGAATGTTTGACATTATGAAGGTTTGTTTATAAATCTTTTAATTTGTTGTTGAACATAAAACAAAGTTATGTATCCAGTGGCACCTTATGTGCATGCATTGGTTCTTTTCACCACTTTAAACAAGGGTCCAAGGTTCAATTTCCTAGGAACCAATTTGGATTAATTTGAAGCAAATTGAATCATTGCGTTGGACTCTACCTTGATCCCTAGCCTAATTATTGGTTCTTCAAATTAGGAGCTCTCCTTTTAGCATTGTTTCTTTGTCCAAAATAATTGATTTTCCTACCAAAACAGGTGCCATGTAAGGTTAACCTCAATTTGCCACTTTTTGGTCATGGACCTTCATCTAAAGACCTTGGGACCAATTTAAAGCTTTCAACCAATAAGATTGTTTGAATTCATTGGTCCTTGGACTTTGGACTCTCATATAAAGTTGCCCTTATTTGAAGCTTTAGACAATGAACTTACATTATTTAAACTTCAAAGGACAAAATGTCTTTTTGACCTTCTTTACCTTTTTTTTTGGCTTTTTTGGCATGGAAAGGCTTTTTGGGGGACATATGAATGTAATGGCCCATTATGGATAAAAATAATTTTTTTAATAGACATTGTCTTGGAATTGCATTGAGCTCAATGTTACATTTAATTTGTTGGTTCTATCCTACAAAGGCATTGTGGGAACACCTTCTGAGTGGGTATAGGGGTCAGAAAATCAAAAGTTGGTTGTATGGATAAGGTTATAGGTTTGCATGTGCGTTTTTTATTGGCCTAAGCTAATGGATGAACATGTGTAGATTTTGGGTGCATCCATCTAATTAACGAGTTGCTTTGAAGTCTACCCATCTACTTGTTGGGTTTTTTTTCAAAATATGAATGTTGGGTAATTGATTTAATCATGTCTCTATATCATTTTATTTTTTTGTGTTTTCACTTGTCTTTTTGTATCACAAGTTTTCATATCATTATGAAATGTAAAAAATAATTCATATGACTAATTTTTTAATGAAATTTGTTTGATAAACATACAAATAATTAACTTGAATTCTTTTAAATCTTATTACAATGAGATTTGAAAAATTATGCAAGAATTGAGTAAAATAAACACATCAATTTTAAAATAAGTATATAAACTTTTGAGATATAATTTTTAAAAATTAATTTGATGTTATTTTTAAAAAATTAATAAGGCTTTGATGAATATTTAATAACAAAAATCAAAATGAAACTGATTTTTAATTTATTTTATTATTGTTGTTGTTTTTTAGGTTATAAAAATTTATTATCACCCTAAGATAGTAGACATGCATGTATGATTTTAGGTTTTAACAAGCATGCACGGGGCAAATACAACTAATTTATAAAGGGTGGGGGTACAATGGGTTTATAGGTGAAAATTTAAAGAGAGCAAAGGGGTTAAGGTAATTATTTTTCCTTTTTCATAGTTTATTATTATTATTATGGGGTTTCAATGGGTGTAAAGAGTGGATAATTCAATTAGATTGAAAGAATTACAAGTTGTAAGTGAAACTTTAAGAAAAGGGGACAATGGGTTAGGATTTTCTTTTTCTTTTTCAAAAGGGTGAGGTTTTTTGGGTGAGGAAGGGAGGATGGGGTAATTCAACCCCTTTCCAAAGGAGGTTTTTTTTTAAGGGATTGGGAAAGGTGAATTTATTTAGGGATGGGGACTAATCCAAAGGCTTGTTCATTGGGTGGCATGGGAGGGAGAAGTTTGGTTATTTCTCAAGGTAGGAAGGTGGGATTTTAAAAAAAATTCCAAGGAATTATTTTTTTGTTGGTGTGGGATAGGGTGGTTGGAGAAAGGGGGTGGGTTTTTTTTTGGTTTTTTATTTTGTTTTGTTTCGTTGTTGTGGTATGGTGACTTAATGAAGATTTTTTCTCAAGATTATATATATATATTTTGGGGGATGGAAAATTTTCAACACAAAAATTGAATTTTAAAAATTTAACAAAAAGAACAAACAATATGTTATTTAAAACCGAACATTTAATACATCTAACCAAAAAAGGAAAAAAAATCATTTTTCATTTTTTGTGTGTTTAATTTTTTTTATGTGCATGATAAATAAATTGATGTTTAACAAATAATAATAATATATTTGAGTGAAAATGAAAATAATGGTTAAATAGTGGAGAAAAATTTAAGGTTTGTGCATTAATATCTTTTAAATTTAGGTTGACATATTTAAGGTTCAAGTGTAAGCATGATGTGCATGATTAAAATTTAGAAGATGCCAAGGGTATTGATGTTTTATTCATTATTATACCACAATTTAACTGCCAAACCATGGCTAATCAATATCCATGATTAATGGTAAATATTTAAGTTACTGAAAGTTAATAATTAAAATTTATAAAATGCCAAGGGTATTGATGTCTTGTTCATTATTAGACCATAATTTAGCAGCCAAACCATGGATATGATTTTTTATTGTTAAGTTGAAATTGACCATAATCAAAATTACATAAAATCAATACAAAGTAGAAAAAGGCTTAGGGTTAGGTTTAGAGTTAGGTTTAAGGTTTAAGTTAGGTCTTTTGTTTCATATCATATAACATTATATGTTTGTTATTTTCTTTTTTTTCATAACAAGAACAATGTGTTTGGTTTAAACTTTCACCATTTGTTGACTATTTTTTTATTTTCTTTGCAATTTTGTGTTTTTGCAAGTGTATGTTTTGCTAAGTGTGTTATTTTACAACTATTAGTTTTGTCAAATGTTACATCATTTGTTTATTGTCAAATTCATCCTAGTAATTTTTAAATTTTTTTTTTGCATAATGGTTGTTGTTCTAATGAAGGAAGTTAGATTAGTTAATATGGTGGATGATTTGGATTTCGGAATTAGAGATGTTGCATTTGAAGCAATGGTGCTCAATAGGTATGGCACCTTTGATCAAATTACAAATAAAAGTATGGAAGATCCAAGCTATGCATATTTGCATTGTGATTTGTTGGACAGGGCAACTCTAACCACAATCACTTTGAAGGTGAAATTGCTTCATATGTGTGAGCAGCATGTTTGTGAGGGTGGAAAATTTTGGCATTGAGTCAAAGTTAAAAAAGGGTTTTGAAAAAGGTGACATGCATGTTGTCATCACAATTGAGTCAACAACCATTGTCTCATCAATTCCTGCATTCAAATTTGAATTAGTTTACATGTTTTTTCACATGGATTCCATTGGAAAATTTAGAAGTTCTATTCAGAGTTAGAGGTTTGCTACCATTGTTGTCATCATCATTGGTGTA
>Ga0209611_10004785_pt1 | contig 23001 bp, 10 predicted proteins | sample S1TSphgellanicum_3_FD_187693 | JGI IMG/M metagenome (GOLD analysis project Ga0209611, IMG submission 187693) | Host-associated microbial communities from peat moss isolated from Minnesota, USA - S1T2_Fc - Sphagnum magellanicum MG (SPAdes) (version 2) | ecosystem: Host-associated > Plants > Peat... | reverse complement strand
TCGTGCACCAAAAGTGCTCCAGCTGTGCATTAACCAACTTGTCGTTTGGTTTGTGCAGGTCTGTGTGAGTAATTGAGTTACTTGTCAATCTTCCTAGTCCCCATCCCAGAGCTCCAACACGCCCTTCTACCCCGAAGTGCTACAAGCCAGAAAACGTGTCCCGATTCCTTACTCTTCTATTGTTTTCACCTTAGACTTACAATTGAGTATATCAAGGAGCTTGGGAGTGCATCATTTAATAAGTTAAGATGTGGTTCAATGAAAGGTAATGAATCGTTTAAAGAATCTATGGCATTGTGTGTCCACTTAGTTAATACCAAAAGATGTTGAAAAAATCAATGTACTTATCATAACAAGATGTGAAGAAGTGTTGTATTATGTTTTGTTTTAGTTGGAAGTTCACATTTTTTGATAATTTGACCCCCCTTGCTCCAATTGCCATAACATTTTCATACAACCTTCAAATCTAACATGCATAAGGTTGTTGGTAAACTAATTTTATAAATAACATTCATAAAAAATCTTACACTAGAAGAAATATTATCCATTTCAACCATCCATTTGCAACTGTTACGCAACTAATGTCCAAATGAACTAATTTTGTGATTATAATTCTCTTAATCCTATGTGTTAGGTTAGTTGCAAGTCATAATAGTTACACCTACGACTACAGGAGAAGTGAAATTATGTTTTTGTCATAGATGTGACTACATGTTACAATTGCAGATGTTTTAGGGCAAAATATGGATGAAAAGGAATAATATCTCATCAATTGATGGATGATATCATAGTTGTTTTTGTAATTACAATGGGTTTTTTTTGCAATTATAGTATATATTATGCCACATGTACAAAAAACCATATTAGATCACACATGATGCACATTTTATTTTTAAGAAATAAGGTATTATGAATTAAATGAATTTATCCATGGGTCTTATTGCTTATACTCATGGGTTTTCCATGTTATTATTAACTATAGGTCTTTTTTGCACATAGATCCATGGATAAATAATAGATAACAATATGGATGCATCATATATTTATCATACGGATGGGTTTACAATGTCTTTCAATTGTGACCACTATTACATGTTTCATTGTGTAACATATCATGTTACCACATTATTTTCCATTGAATGAACAACCATAAATGCATTGCTACAAATAATCATCATGCCTTAATCAAATAGTATGATTTACATTAATTAGGACTTAAGAATTCATGCTTGAAAACATTTGAGATTTTAAAAACAAAAAAGATAAAACGTGTAATCAAAATATTGAATATTGTAATCTTATACAACAAATTTATATATAAACCAAAAAAAGAGCTACAATATCCACATTTGACAAGCAAAAAATTCCATTACACTCTAAAATGAATTGTCCAAATAAAATAATCAAAAATGAAAAAGGTAAAGAAAACAATCCGAAATGAATCATGCAAATGCTTACATTTAAAATCACACCATATCATCCATTCCTAAGCTATTACATAAGGCCTGAGCAACCATGAGACTTTATTCTCTATTCAATTCTATTACACCTACCAATGTTTTACTAGTTTCTAAATCTAGAAAGTCCAATGGAGTTTTTAGCCCATACACGACACAAGAAGTCTTAATGTTATCATCATATTGTCTACAACAACTTGTCGACTTCTAGGCTCCCTCCCCAATACAACCTTCCACCAAGGTGTCTTTGGTTCACTCCAAAAAAACATTTGTTGAACTTGTGAAGGAAAAACAAAGGGTTCATCAAATTCATGCAACAAGTGATGAAAATTTGCAAATAAAAAACCTGCCTCATCTTGTTTATAAATGAGGTTGCCTCTATTGTCAGTCCCATTTTTCACCCAACTACAACAAAATAAAAAATTGGTGAAAACATCAAACCATAGTCCAATTGTAGAACTTGCTTTAAGGTCTCAACATATTGGATTTGATCAAACACATCGTCCTCATTACCTTGTGACTGTTGGAAAATAGATGCAACACCAAAATCATATGTAGTTAATAGACGAGTCTATTCATCATCCACTTTAAAGTGGTTCCTATATACCTTCATTTTCTTGTAATTCATTGCAATGAAACTTGGGGGGGCTTGAAAACAACACTAGATCTATGTTTAAATGAGAAGTCATAGCACATCGATGGGTTCGAATGGCATCCCTCACCCACTTAACCATCACATCAATTTCCTTCCAAGTGTGAAAGAAATACCACAAGTTGGGCACTTGTATTAGGGTTTGATAGCCAAACATTTTCAAATTCAATTCTACAAGCCTCAATTCGTGCCTTCTCATCCTTGTATTTTATGCAACAACAACAATATAAAAAGTGATGAAGTACCTAGCAATTAGGGTTGTACCTATTGGCCAAGTATCTATAGGTATTAAACCTTACATTATAAATAGAATGAGCAACTAGCATGATAATGCACATATGGAATTAGGTTATCAACAAGTACGTCATGACATACAACATGTACATGAAGGTGTTGAAAGCTTCAATAATGTCAATTGTGCATTCTAATGTTAAGCAACTAAGGCACAATCCATGCATTTGATACCTTCAGCAACTACATAACACATCACAACAAACCAAACGATTATTCCATCCAAATGTGCCATTTTAGGGTCCAACATTTAGGTAATAACAAACCCTTTAACACATAAATCCCATGAATTCAAAGTAGGGAACTCAATGTATCCATGGGCCCATAAGTTCAGTATTTGTTAACACATAATCATGTGCAAGATCTTGTGGAATGGGACTAAGCACAAATTTTGTAGGAACACCCTCCAATACTTCTCCAAAAACTCCTTCTTCCTCTGCATCCCAAACTCTCCTTGACACATGTTCAAATTCTTGCAAATATTTAGTCACAAACCCTAATGTCTCCTCTAACACATAGCCTTCGACCATTGACCCTTCTGGTTGCACCATTGAATAAACATAATCCTTCAAAACCTTCATCATCCATTCCGTAGGGTACATCCATCAATTATGAACTAGCCCACAAACATCCAACTCATCTACTACATGCAACAACAAATGTGTCATTATGTCAAGTAACGCTAACAAAAACTTCTTTTCTATCAAGCAAAATGTAACTACCACATTTTTTCACAGACTTGGAACGTCGGAAGGGTTCCAAACCTTCACACAAACCTATCAAAAGACACAACTAAGCCTCATAATGGCCTTCTATGGCTCCATCACCATAAGCCTTTGCAAGCTCAAAGGCAACACTTGTTGCATCAACATATGGTAGTCATGTGATTTCATGGAACCTAGTTTTTTATTTGCAACATGTTTAGTGAATGAAACACCATAATTTGTGGGAACTTTCATTGAACCCACCCTCAACAAGAAAATGTTTAATACATTTGTTGTCAAGACATATGATGCATGCGGTTTTAAGATTTTGTGTTGGTTATTAGGATGTCGTCTTAACCATAAGTGTTGTTGAATGCTTTCAGCTTGCATGTCTTGTTTAACCTTGATAATGTCTTTCTAACCAAAAATGGTGCAAATTATACTTTCATATATGTTTTTCTCAATGCGCATAACATCCAAAGTGTGCCAAATTAACAAGCATTGACATGTCAATGCATTAAAAACCAATAAACATTCAATCAGACCAAAAATGGCACCAATTCAACATTTAAATCACTTCAAAGATGTAACATCACTAGTACAAATTTGATGCCCTAAAAGTCACAACCTAGAATACTCATAACAACCTATGTAACATTTGAAAACTACCACATAAATTTCAAGAATAAAAAATTGTCTTCCCAGATTTGGAAAACAAATATACCAATTATATTTTACTAATAACCCGCAAGGATATATGAACATCTACATTGACTAAAATCAAAATTTTCAAATTGTAGACTTAAGATGTAAGGTCTAAATTTTGTAGAATTTGGTTTAGGCAATACATATTTCAAAATAGGGTAGATCATAAAGGGCACTGCGCCACTTTATGCCACTAAACTTGGATGGATCACCTTTTGAGCTTGTTGTGTTTCCAGTTCCCAACCATTTTTCATATTTTATTGCACTTTTCAAAGTAGCACTAGTTATTATAGGTTCAAGTCTACTCCTATGGTTTTCTTTTCCACTAAAGTGGGTTGGATTTCGATTCCTTTTATATGGGTGTCCTCTCACCAACCATTGACAAGATCCTTCATATACAACCTTACCCAATTCCAAAGAATGGCGAACTATCAAACCTAGTCCACAAGTTGGACAAGTTTTATAACCATGGTGCACACATCTAGCCACAAGTTCGTATGTTGGGAAATTGTGGATAGTCCACATCAATATTTCTCTTAAAGTGAAGTTCCTTACCCCTTTAGGCTTTGCTTGTTACAACCTTAACCTTGGGCTCACGACCAAGGCAAAGGTTTGCAAAGGTGTGAGCCGAGAGGGAAATTTGATAATCACATTTCACATTCCCAGGAATGTAAGAGAATGTGAGGGAATGAACTCGCACATTCCCAAGTGCGCTCCCACTTTGGGAATTGGATTTTTGATGGACTCTTAAATCTTCAAAGAGGTATTTCAAGGGCCAAAATTCATTGGATTAAAGAATTCCTCATACCATTGCAAATCTTTTGAAACTTAGATGTTTAAAATGGGCTTGCATGACCCATTTAAGTACTTAAAACACAAGTCATGGTCAAAAGAAAGGGCCGGGAATCGAAGTGCCAATTTTACTCCTAACCATTAAAAGTCAGGAATTGCCCTGAAATACATGCGTTTAGGTGGCATGTCACATATTTTTAAAAAGTTCTCAATGAGGGATACAACTTTTCTTTAGACCTCACCTCAATCGAAGATTTGCACAAGAAATTATGGCCTTCCAAAGTGTTAAGAGTCCCAATTTTGGGAATTTCAAAACTCCCAACTTGGGAGTCCCGAAACAAAATGACATTTGAATGTAGCCCCTATGGCTAATCACAAAAAATACTATAAAGGGGAAGGTGGTGGCTTCCCCAAGTCCAAGTCATGGTGAGTCTTGGGAGTTCGTGTATGTTCGTGATTCGTCCGTGCACCAAAAATGCTCCAACCATGCATTAACCAACTTGTTGTTTGGGTTGTGCAAATCCGTGTGAATAATTGACTCGCTTATCACTCGTCCTAATCCCCATCCCAAATCTTTAACACGCACCTCTACCCCAAAGTGCTACAAGTTAAGGAATGTATTTCAACTATTTATTCTTTCATTGTTTTAACTTTCGAACTTGCATTTGAGTCTTTCAAGGAGTGTGGGGGTGCATCATTGCCACATCATATGCTGCAACCCCCCTCCACAACATTTATAACTCTTTTATTAAGGGTGCCATGTAAACATCAATATTATGCATTTTCACTGTTTTTTCCTAGGAATAATCAAATCTAACACACAAAAAACTTTTTGGTGACAAGACATGGTGGGAGATTATAATTGAACAATAGGACTGGCCAGGTAGACCAATTAGAAATCTTCTCACTAAATGGATTCATTCCATCCATAGCCAATCCTAATCTCATGTTATGAGGTTTAGCTATAAACTTTGGCTACCTAACATCAATATGTGCCCAAGTTTCGATATTAGCCACATGCCAAACCAAGCCATCAGTGCTCTTGTTACCATTATGCCACACCATGAGATCTGATAAGATAGGGACCCTAAACATCCGTTTTAATCTTGGAATGAAAGGGAAGTGACAAAAAACCTTATTTGGCACCTTCACCCGACTAATGTCCTTATATCATGCTACTTCGCACTTTTGGGCAAGTTTCCATTTCTCCATACATCCCTCGGAACAACACACACCCATTTGGACATCCATGGATAACTTTGTAGTTTAGGCTTAACTTTTTTGTCAAACTTTTTGCATGATACATATTTGAAGGGAAACAATTGTCTGCTGGGAGTAAATACTTGTGCAAAAATGACAACATTTCATTTACAAACTTATTATTAATCCCATGAACTATACAAATGTTCATTAGTAGCATTGTAGTTGCAAGCTTTATGGAATGAATGTTTGGATACAATGGTTAGCATGTTTCTTGCAACCCAACTATCTTTACCCCAATGGCCTCATCATTTTCAATTGGCATCTCCATTATATTTGAGGTCGGTTCATTATTTGCATTGCCTTCAAAGATGCCAAGAAAAATTTCAAAGATTGTTGCAAGTTCATCCACAAATTGAAAACACCTCTTGGACAACATGAATGTTGGCCATTTCATCTAAAATTGATTGCCTTTGGGTTTGTGATGGCCCATCCATCATATGGTCAAGCTATATTAAATGCTTCAACACGGTTCCCATCTCAACACCCTCATCCATCTACACTACCCTTCCTTGCATACCTTTCTGTGTAATTGCTACCCATTCTTCATAAGATTCATTAATGGGATTTGGCCTTGTCCAAATTCGAAATGTAGGCCGTGCCACCCAAATCTTATCAAGTGTTCCTTTACATTAGTGATCATCCTAGGTTTCGATCTCCCTTGGCAGAAGTTGCAAGGGCACGTGAATTTTGTTATTGATACTTCTTAACCCACAACACGTTTCGAACCCATAACTTATCATCCCTACGTTTTTGCTGCTCACTGTCATCTAAAGGGTCTTGCATTTCATCTACAAAATTTGCATTGGAGGGAAAAAACATAACAATAATAACCAATGACTTTGCAATTTGAACAAAAGGGATCTTGACAATATGGCACTAATCATTAAAATGACGTCCATGAAAAATGCAAATGGTACATGATAACTTCCAAATTCAACTCCAAGTTTTTTTGGAAAGTGTATAACATGTCCATTTCCCAAGTGGCATCTTCTATGTAGGAAAACATATCTACTTATATTGAAGCCTATAGATCTATAATAAATTTACCCAAGTGATTCAAGCTAAAGACAATTTAATGGTCTCTTGGAAGGCCAACCTTGTGATGGGCATAAGGAGGAGGTGTAATGATACACAAATGCACTATGACACAAAGGTTGATTTTCTTATTGTCTGGAATGAAACAGTGAGGCTAGGAAAAATTTTGCAACAAAGCAAGGCAACAAAAGGAGATCCACTCAAGTTACACTGGAATTGTGCCAATTGTGATCAACTTGTCAACACATATTTGATAGAGAGGGAAACTTCCTTGAATTCCCATGCCTTGAACTAGCACAAAAAAATTATGCCTACTTAATTTACATATTAATTATATAACAACCTAGTCTATCACAATTACCAATAACATTTCATGACATAGGGAGTTCTGCTAATTTTCGTGGTAGTGCTAGCATCTAGTTCAAAGTTCAACTCACAATACATAACAATGTTGATGGTGTGGCCAAGTGTTGAACTAGGTTATAGGTGTGCTTAGAAGATGTAATTTTAGGGTCTTAGGAAAATTTATGAAATTTGTAATTAGTTTGATGGCATTTATCATTCAAGTACCATGGTTCGTCAATGTTTATATTGGACAATCCTAATTACAAATATATACAAGAAAACCCATAGGAAAATCCACATGAAAATAAGAAAAGGTAACATGAAATCCACAAGTCTTGTCAAGACCCTCATAAAAAACATAACATGTTTCCACCAAGATACCCATCAAACAACACCTCCTTCAACACTCCCATAATGTTTCCCTTTCAATTTACATCACCATGCATGACCTCTTTCAAAATGTAACAAGATTTTCCACTCTCAGCCTCACATTCACAATTAGAAGGGCTCTCTTCACAATACCTAGGTTGACTTCCTCCCATAATCATGTCCTTCATGTTCCTAAACTCAATAAATTCAACCAAGGACTTACGGTCAAGATCTGCGTCCACCTTTGACTCTGAATCTTTGTGCCTCAATGCTTGAAAAGACCACACCTAGATATTATATGTCAAGAGTCTTACATCTATGTCCTCAACATTAGGTTAATGAGAGGCTCTAACATCAGCCTTGCTAACCTAAAAAACACACCAAAGGAAGTTAATAGATGTAGCCACCTTCCAAGACTTGCAAACTTTCATATATTTATGGATATCATTTAAGAGAGCTTCATCCTCTCTGCCTTTACATAGAAGTGGGTAGATATGGATGTAGAAAATAATGTTCGGAACGGTTGGGATGATTGTGCCACAATCAAAAGCTTGCATTTGGGTCATTTGATACAGGTCTTATGAAACACAAAACTTGACCTACACCTCATTATTCCCCACATAACATTAATCTACAAGAAAAGCTAGTTTGATATGTTCTATTACAAGACTTGAAATAATGGGAAGACTTGATTATGGTGTTACCTAACTATGATTAACTATAACTAATTTCCAATTTCTAAGTTATGACATCAGAGTTATGATTGAGTTCATTTACATAAAGACTAATTGTAAGCATTTCAACATTGTAGCAAATTATAGAATTGAAACAAATTCACCAATATTAGATGGAAATCATGGATGGTTATGTACTTGTTATAACATAAAAAATGTAGAATCCTTGCTACCCACGCAATTTGTGGGAGGTTTTCCATCCATCTTCGAACGCATTCCACAGTCTCTTAGGCACTCGCCGTCATAGTCGTCAAAAATAAAATAAAATCTTGGAAACAATTGTTGTCAAAAGAAATCATATGCAAAGCTACAAAACTTCAATACTTGCTCTTGGATTATGTCTATATCAAAACTTGTTGGCAACTTAATCAAATGATCTATCATATAGAATCATTGTAAATTGTTTTAACACATTTGCTCGTAGTAGATTGATGTATATTACGGTTTACATATTTGTGTCACTTACAAATCCTACATTGTTCATTAATTACACTCTTATTGCCAAGTATACCTAGAGCTAGGAACACAAAAAGACTGTCCATAGTTACCATCAACTTAGAATTCATGATATTAATCATATGCAGCAACCTGAATCACACCCTAAACATTTAAGCATTGTAAGCATTTCAACAATGTTAGATGGAAATCATGGATAGTTTTATACCTTGTTGGAATGTTAAAAGGTGTACAATCCTGGTTGCCCACACAGAAACACCACCAATCTTGAAAGTAGTTGTTGTCAAAAGAAACAATATGAATAACAAAACAATTACAATACTTATTCTTGCATTCCATCAATATCAAAACTTTCATGTTAAACCACTATTTGGTAGGTTCAATAAAACTAATTATGATAGTCATTAATGAAAATGATGTCCATTTATCATCAGACATCAACTTTCGTGCCATTGTTTAATCAAAGAAGTTATTGGAATCTTGAACCTATCATAACAATATCTAAAATTAGTTGGCCAACAAAAAGAAGTTATAGATCAATCAATTGATCTATAATATCGAATCATTGTAAATTGATGTACATTATTGATTATTGTTTATGTTTTCATCCCACTTACAGACTCGTCAATGCTCATTAATTAAGCTTTATATTCTCAAGATTACCCATAGCTACAAAGATAATAAAATTGTCCACATTTATTTTCAACAAGTAGAATAATCATATTATCATATGCAACAACCTAAATCATACTGCTAAAACAAATATGGAAACACATGATGAGAATTGGTTGTAATAGATGAGTAGAAGCAAACTTGCATGCAACCTTACTACCTAAGATGCCTTTTGTGTTATGGTTGCACATGTGGTTAAATTCATGATGTCTTTGTGCTTCCCCCGAGTCACCAACAGGGAATTTGACGCTTCTTGCATGAATTTGCAAAACATATGACAATTTATGAGCACCCAATTTAATTTATAAATGACAATAGTTTAGGGTTGATTCGTGTTTGGGAAATGAAAGCTACCATGGCCTAGAGGAATTGACATCCAACAAATAAAGAAATGTTAACCAAAAAATATGGGAATTGACACCATTAATTAGAGAAATGCTCACCTACAAATCTAATAATACAAAAGGCTAGAAACATATAGGAGGTAGACCAAGGTGTTCATTGACAATGAACAACACTGCCACTCAAAAGTTTGTTTACTCATAACCTAAAAGTCATTTCTTTTTTTATGACAAACCCCAAATGGAAGATGAAATACTCAAAGGTTTGGGTGTATTCAATATTTCAACCAGATTTGAATTGAAAGCTATGAATCTACTTACAAAAAGGCATTACCTTGCAACATTGTTATTAGTCATAATTCCCACAACAGTTTGTAAGGAAACAAGTCTACACATATGCAACATTATCAATAGAAGAACACACGTGCTCAAATTCAAAAAGGTTTAAGGGAGAAGAAGGAATCACTTCTTGAGAAAAAATGTGAATTTGCTTGAATGTTTTGTAGGTCACATTTGCAGTAACTAAAATTCGTAGCCAAGATGAAGATTGAATGTCGACTCCAATTGAAAAGCAAGAGTGAATGCAAACCACAATATGTAAAATAAACCCTATAGTTATGGTGTTTAAATGAACTGATATCTAAAAATTCAATGCACCAATAGTATCTACAACCTTGCTTCTACTTATGTGTAAGTCATAACTCCCTCAACATTTTGCAAGGAAACAAGTCTACACACATGCAACATTATCAAAAGAAAAACACATAGGCTCATATTTTTAAAAGGTTTAAGGGAGAAGAAGGAATCAATACTTGAGTTTTAATGTGAACATGCCTAAATGTTATGTAGGCCACACTTGCGGCAATTGAAGTTATTAATCGAGATGAAGACCTTGTTGACTCCAATTGAGAAGCAAGAGCAAATGTATGCCACTTGATTTGTAAAATAGTTTCTACAGCTATGGTGCACAAATGATCTCATCTCTCAAAATTCAATGCACTGGTAGTGTTTCCAACCCTAACAAGGAAATTGTTTTTATTGTAATTATGTCAATATAACTTTTTTCTGAAAAAATTACAAATAAAGTGATCTAAAGGAAATTTTCAATCACTAAAAGCGAGGGGGAGATATAATGGGAATTGCCGAATGCCAAAAATTTGGTTTTAGACTATAGCTATAAATAAATAAAGATGATTAAAATGTTGTATTTCATATGTGGTTTGTCACCATATTTGGTTATATATTTTAAAGGGTGGTTTGTCACTTCTTCAACATGTCCTACATGGATAATTGCCACTTTGGCTAAAGCTAAAATTTCTTTAAGAAAATTATTGAGTACCAATCCTATAACTAGTTACCATATTTATAGTATGAACATTAACCCTAAAACCAAACAAACACAAAAGTGCAGTTTAGTAATTGAACAGTATGCACCTAATTCCATACAAGGTCCATTTACATGAGCTCAAATGTCATTCATAACATCCTAGATAATCGGACTCACAATTGTCTAATCTAAGCCCAAACAAACATCCTACATGTACTCTTATAACCGGACATTGTGCACATAAATCCTTGTAACCATACACATGATCTTTTTTGTCTTTCACACTCTATCAACCCCTCATTTCAAATATGCACGTAGGAGAAGGCACTGCAAGCAAACCCGTCACACATTCTCAAATTGCTTGGTAAGCTTGAAGGTATAGAAAGTTTAAGCTTTTTGCTAGGCACAAAGGCTTCTTCAAACTCACGCATGTAGGCCTTTTATTACCAATCCTTTTGCACCATCTTTCTAATGTAGTTGTTGTAGGTAACACAATCCTTTCACACCTTCTTTCCAATCATTGTTTGTTGCAAGTTGCACATGTATTCACCCATATAAAGCCCTCCAATTTTTCCATAAGTTTTTTAACCTCTAGCCTTGTTGCACTTAGGATCTTGTTGTGGAAGGTGTTGTCAACTTTAAAAATCTTTGGCCATCAAAGTATGGGGAAGACAATGGAGATATTATAAGTGGAGAAAACAATGTCACATTGAGCCTTAGCTTTTGTTGTGGAAACTTATTTCAACCTAAAGGTACAAATGTGCATTCCATTTGTTTTACCACACTTCTTTTATTTTGCATTTGCTAGGCACTTGTTATTTAGGTGTTGCCTATTACCAACATTCTTATGTATATATACATAGTATGTATAACATGTTTTATACAAGGTTAGGGTTGCTCATGGTAGTTTGTGACATTGAAACATGGAATGAGTCATGTGTGATGGAAAAAAAATGATTTTGTTTAGGCCCAAGGTCCCCACATTATGTATCAATCCATCTTATGTTTACATTTTGAAAGTTCTAAACTTGCACACATTTTGCATTCTTTTAATAGAATAGGGGACATGAAAAAAAAATCATTTACTTAGGAAATTTTGAACTTGTAGTTTGTAGCAAATGCAAAGAGGTCTTACTAACTAGTATGGTCACTTGAAGAACTATGGAAAAATAATATAAAATTGATAGCCACCTTGTTCTTTGCCATGTCTGCTAACATATTATAAAGACATTGTTCAATTCCTTGTTGCATATCCATTGTCTACTCAGTCTATAGGTTTGTTGTGCCAAGTTTGCTAGGTTATATTGTGTTCAACTCCTTGCTACACATTGTCTAACATTTTGTTGGTATGTATTGTAGTTGTAGCTATAATCACCATGTTGTGAATTTGTTATAAGCCTCACGCTAGCTACCTCAAGCTCTACCCATGAAGATCTTATTGAATCCATTAATCCATATGAGGAACACCACAACCAAAACATAGCTCGAATTCAAGAGGTGATGCGAAAGTTGGGGCTTCATAAAGTTGCCAAAGATTTGTAAGCCAACCCTTTCTTCTCTTTGCATTGTCTTGGCCTACCAAATCCAATCATTTTCCTGTTATACTATCATTACCATTGTTTTTTTAAATGAATTTATCTACAATATTAAAGAATCCATGTTGACCTTATAAAACATAATTATTTTTAATGTATTTTTTGGTTTTCTATGGAAGGTTTCAAGTAATGAAGAGCACTAATGAGATCACCATGCTTCTTCACAACAACAAAAATGGAAGGCCAAAGGTGTGGCGCAAACTAGTTGGTGTAAGTATTTCATGTTTTTATTTTCTTTTTTGATTTTGAGTTTTCATCCTCCTCATTGTTTTTTTGCTTGATTTCCTTCTTTGGAATCAAAGTTGCTTGAAATTGTTTTCGTGGTTTTTCAACAAGTCATTTCAAGGTTGTGGAAGCCATTTGTTTTTTTCTTGGTTGTGCATCTCCATCTCCTTTGAAAGTAGATCTAGTTCTTGAGTTATAACCATTAATCTTGTTCTTTACCCACTATTTGAAACATGCAATCTATTTTTTTTGTTGTTTGCTATTGCTTGCCATATTTCAAGATTGTTGTAAGCAATTCTCAAAACAAAAATGGAAATTTGGATATGGAAAAAAAACACCATTCATAAGTTTAGTTACATCTATCAATGCTAATGTGTGAAAGGAAAAATAAAAAATAAGCAAAGATATATTGATGCTTCTAATGTCTAAGTAAGAAATTCATGCACAAGATAACATTTGAAGAATAAAATGCCAAGTGAAGAAATTGACATTCTTGAATCAAAAGTGCTTGAATGGATGATAAAAAAAAAGAATGGATGTGTTTCTAACTACTCAAGATAGTTTAACAACTTGTTGAAATATTTGATTTTTTGGGGAAAAAGTTGAAAATTTTAATAATTAAAAAAATATTTGTCGATTTTTTTCTGGAAATAATTAATTATTTTGACAAAATCATCCAAATCCTAATGGTAGTTATGGTATCTTTTTCAATTAGGGTGAACAACTAGCATGCAACTTCAATTTTATACATATAATATTTTAATATTTATTCTAAATTATGATAACATTACATTACATGTAAATTTTATTTGTATAAATGAATGGTTATTTTTTTGTGCATATAAATATTAAAATTTAATTTCCAAATAAATTTGAAGGAAAATCCGAAATATATGTTAATAATAATGTATGATGCAAAAAAAAAATTGTAATAAAATTTAAGGAAATTCTATGTGGATCGAATTTTAGTTTACAACATATCAAGTAATGATACATAATTAATAGTTTTGTGGATATTTAATGTTTATTCATTTTTATACACATGATATTTTTTATTTTTAAAAAACTGTAATAAATTTTCATTAAACATTATACTAGATGTAAATTATATTTGTGCTAATGAATAGTTATGTATGATGCAAATATTTTTGTGTGCATATAATATTATAATTATAATTTCAAAATATAATTTAAGGAAATTATGAAATATATATTTAAAATAATCTATTTTCAATATATGTAATTTATTATTTCTATGTAAATCAAATGTTAGTTTACAACAAATCAAATGATGATGCATAATTAATATTTTTGTGGAACTTTAATGCTTATTCATTTTTATACATAGGATATTTTAATATATATTAAAATTACAATAATAATTCATTAATTATTAAGCTACATGTAATTTCTTTTTGTATAAATGAATGGTTATGTATGATGAATGTTTTTGTGTATAAAAATGGTCAACTTTAATTTAAAAATAAAATTTAAGGAAATTTTGAAATATAAGTTTGTAATAATGTGTATGTTCAATAAACATGTAATTTATTATTTTTATGTAGTTTGAATTTTAGTTTACAACATATCAAATAATGATACATAATTAATGACTTTATGGAAATGTATGGGGTGTAAACATGCTAATAGGATGCACTTTAGTGTAATGATTGTTTAAAAACGTGTATTTGGAATTTTGCATAATGGTTGAAAGGTTATAATATGAAAAAAAAATCATGCAATCTAACTTAATGTGGTGTAATAATTTTTTTGAAATTTTTAAAATGAATTTTGAATGTTGAAAAAATATTCTTTAAGCAATGTAATTACTCCTTACTTTCATTACATCAGAATGCATCCTAGTTCACTTTGGGTTTCATTAAATTTTGAGTGAATTTGAACATTTTTACCATGGTGAAATTAATCAACCTCTTAGTGAATGGGGACTAGTTGTTGTGGACAATGAATTGTTTCATTAGTACCTAGTGAAATAATGTTACTATCAAATGAAATACAAATTTATTAAACCATTCATTTGCTAGTTAATTAACTAACTACCCAACATGGAAATCAATTAAAATTAAATTATTTAATACATAATATTATCAATAATTTCATTATTTTCAACTTATGATTTGTTGACACGTGTTACTACCTAAGTTAAGTTTAAAACCTAGCCTATGTATGTATGCGACATAGTCAACTTAGGCACTTATTTTAAGGAACTAGATAGAAAAATATTCAATCAATTTACCATTGTTGACCACACACAACACCACTTATGAGGTTTGATCCTTTAACCTTTAGAATGGAGGCAAACACCCTTACCATCAAGCCGCCCCACTTATTGTGATAATATCTTACATTACATTCTATTTATCAAATATTTCATTTTTAAACACAACAAAAACATAAACTTTGAAAAAAATTCATATTTGAGATTTTGTTCAAATGAAATGATTCAAGTTTACTTTTTAAATTTTTTTAATAATGTACATAATTAAATTTATTTCCTTTTGAAAGTGTAAAATCATTTGAACAAAAAAAAATTTGAATATCATTATTCAATAACATTGCAATGACCATTTAAAAATAAAATAAAATAAATAAATGGATTTTTTGTTAATATAATAATATTACCTATGCTAGGTTACTTTCAATTATTATATGGTTAATTTTTATTAATTTAAATTATTTCACCTTACATTATTTATGACTATTTATGGTTATTTAAAAAAAAATTGGTTTTTTTTTTTTTTTTTTTTTTTCTTGCGTCATTTCAACTTAAGCTACTTTTGGTTATTTTAAGTTACTTTTAGTTATTTTAGCCTATTTCACCTTAGGTTATTTACATCTATTGTAAGTTATTTTTGGCTATTCTATGTTTTTTTGGCTATTATAAATTATTTCACTTTAGGTTACTTGTAACTATAATAAGTTATTTTTGGCTATTGAAAGTTATTTCACCTTATGTTATTATTAGCAATTTTAGGTTATTATAGGTTATTTCACCCTAAGTTACTTTTGTTTATTGTAAATTATTTCATTTTAGATTATTTTTAACAATCCTAAATAATTCTAATATATAATTATTGGTTATTATTTTATTGGGGCTATTGGTGGTTATTAATGGCTATTAGTACCTATTTTATTTGTGGCTATTAATGATTATTCTATTACTGGTTATTGGTGGTATTCTATTAATGAATACTAATAAATACTTTATTGGTGGTTTATTAATGATTATTATAGGTTAAATTACCATAGGTTATTAATGGTTATTGGTGGTTATTATATTAATGGTTAATGGTGGTTATTATATTAATGGTTATTAGTGGTTATTATATTAATGGTTATTGGTGGTTATTATATTAATGGTTAATGGTGGTTATTATATTAATGGTTATTAGTGGTTATTATATTAATGGTTATTGGTGGTTATTATATTAATGGTTATTGGTGGTTATTATATTAATGGTTAATGGTGGTTATTATATTAATGGTTATTAGTGGTTATTATATTAATGGTTATTGGTGGTTATTATATTAATGGTTATTGCGATTATTATATTAATGGCTATTGGTGGATATTTTATTAGTGGATATTAGTGGTTACTAATGGTTATTATATTAATGGCTTTTGGTGGATATTTTATTAGTGGATATTAGTGGTTACTAATGGTTATTATATTAATGGCTTTTGGTGGATATTTTATTAATGGATATTGGTGGTTACCAATGGTTATTATATTAATGGCTATTGGTGGTTATTGGTGATTATTATGCCAATGGCTATTGGTGGATATTCTATTATGGATATTGGTGTTTGTTGTTGGTTATTATATTAGTGATTATCAGTGCATATTTTATTAGTGAATATTGGTGGTTATTAATGGTTATTATATTAATGGTTATTGGTGACTATTTTATTGGTGGCTATTAGTAGTATTTTATTATTGGTTATTGATGATTATTACATTATAAGTTATTATTGGTTATTATATGTTATATTACAACTATTGGTGATTATTCTATTATAAATTATTGTTGGATATTATATGTTATAATATCATAGTTTATTAGTAGTTATTATATTGTAAGTTATTTTAAATTAGTTTTCATAAGCTATTATTTTCTATTCTAAACTATTTTGCCTTAGGTCATTATATTTTATTTTAGATTATTTTAAGTTATCATGTTTAAGATAAAATAACTATAATAACATAAAGTAGAATGACCTTGAATAACTTAAAGTATAATTCGAAATAACACATATTAATTTAGAATAAAATAACTTAAGGTATAGCCTAAAGTTAGTTGAATAATTTAATTTAAAATAACTTAAAAGCTTATAATAATTTAATTAAAAAATTTAAGATAAAATAATGTATAATAGTTTAAGGTATAATAATTTACAATAACATAAGGTATAAGTTAGAATAACTAAAGTAGCTAAAAAAAATATAGGGTATATCATAAAGTAACATATATAAGGTATTTTTTAAAACATAAAAATAAACCTATTGACTATAGTGAATTATAATAGTGAATTATGTTAACTAGTAATGAAACAAGATGTTTACATAATGATATTATAATGAAATAACTTTAACCAAAGTGAAATCAATAAATTTCACTTTTAAAGTCCCATAGTGATTTAGGCTAATGACCTACACCCCATTTTTGCAGTAGTGTATCCTTTTGTAACACCATTACCATTTTCCAAGAAGTAAGATCAATGGAACAAGGTCAACACCTTCGTATTCAAAAAGGAAACTACCTCCACTTGCTTACTTTATTACAACTATTCAAGTAATAAGTAAAAAGTCGTGCAAAAAGTAAAAGATGAGGGTAGGTATATTATCTAAGAACAAACCTACCATCTTGTTTGTAGGCTATTCCAAAGGTGCCAAAGGAAGAAAAAATATAAAAGAAAAATAAGAAATGAACTTAATTAGGGAATAACTATTCTCCCAGGGTTCTGCAGTACCTTCAATGCTTTTAAACATTGCCCTATGGGGTTTGGAAGCCTCCAACATCTATTATCTCACCATAACATTGCATGTAGGCCCTTTGGTAATTTTGCTTATCGTTGCAACACCTTGGAACGCCTCCCTGACGATGCTTGTTATCTAGAACAAGTTACACCCACTCATGGCCTTTACCTACCACCTACAACAATCCTTCCTAACCTGTAGACTACTACCTTATTGTGGCAACTAGTAGCTTACTATTTTAAAGGTTACCATTTAGTATGCCCTTTTACTCTCTATTCTAGAAAAGAAGCATAACTACCATGAAAAAGGGCAACATATATTGTATAATCTTAAACTACTTTATTTTCCACGCCTTTACATAAAATAAATGCACACAAAACACATAGAAATTCCTTAACCATTTTCGATTAAACACAAATACAAATACATTTCCTCACTACTTTTCCTCCGTAATGTTACAATACACACCTCTAAAAGAATCCTCCATTCCATCAACCAACTACAAAAGTACTGAATGCCATAGAAATCTTCCAAAACTTCATCTAATTTTCCTTCACAAAATCACACAAGGCCCACATTGACCCCATGAAAATAGGGCCCTTATCCTAATCCCTTTTTATAAATCTTTTAAATGATTGGGTAGATTACCCCCAACCACTCACTAACATGAACTACTTAATCCCATTAGCTTCACCCCTTTGATAAAGGATGGTAAATCTACCACTAATAATTATTAATTACTACAATCCCTATGGTATTAACTAGTCTAAATATTTTTACTCTTTAATACACCAATTCACATGTTTTACTTGAGATTTAAAGGTTATTTAACTTCAAAATTTTTATGCATTATCATTATTTATTAATTTAAAAATCACAATAAAAAATATAATCTTTTTTACAAAATTTATTTACCCATTATTATTTTCTAAATGTTAAATCACTATGAATGTAACGGCAAACCAAAATTTTGAATGTCAAAATTTAATATACATTATATGACGGTCATTGAAAAAAAACACACAAATTATTTAACTTAAGATGCTATTAATTTGGCCCTACATTATATTTAAAAATTCATTGAATTAAAGGGTATAACCTACATAAGCAGCATTTAACATCCATTTGTAAATGGAAAATGGATGAACAATTTGAAACAAATGAATTTGAATGAAATCATTAATTTTTGTTGAAGTCAATCAACAATTTAAATTGAATCTTGTAGGGTTCAAATTACATCAAGGTTGTCGATGAACACAATTAGCCCCACCTAGCCCCTAACGCCTCATAATTTGGACAACTACTATTGTTAAGTGCTTGTAATGTTGTAGTCGCTAGTATGCTTGAGCACTACGAGTGTTGGAGCTTCCGTTAAGTTTGGGAAGCAAACATTGTTGCAAGCCAAATGTGGCCGCCATGTTCTATAATTCTCAAGCTTTCCAACTCCATTTTGTCTTGAATTTTGGGTGCAAGATCTTTTGACAATGACAAAATCCCTTGAAGTCAAAGGTTAGTTTTGAATTTTGAATGTGAGAACTTGAAGTGCTTTGCATCAACTAGGATTGAATACAAATTCTTGCATCTTAGTTATGGTGGGATTTAATAATATAAAGCTTATTCAAAGAGAAGTTGATAAGGTTAATAATGTCGTGTGGCAAATTTTGAAATGCACCCACATAGTTGAGGAGTGTGAGCATGTTCTAGATTGCAATTAACATGGAAACATCTTTTACACACCTCCACAAAATCCTAATCAAATACCAAATGCAAATCAATTTTTAGTAGGTCTACCAGGTCCTTGGTTGCCCCTACCATCGATTCGTGCAAAGTTGATGATTGATTTGACATATGCAATCAGTTAATGCAACCGAATGTAACTTGGGATGGTGGTTCACTTTTTAAAACCCCATTTGCTACTAAAAACCAAGATCGTTAATTACTTAGGAAAGTTTTTGGAGAGTTTATAATCAACATTATGGTAATTATTAAACCCAGTCTCAAATGATTATGCACTCACAACAAGGTTGTGCAAAATTCAACCTTGAAGGTTCATTGTGGTTCAAGACTATCAACTTGGAGATTTTTTTAACACATGTGCAACTGTTGTTTTTAAAATGTCCTTGACGTTTTCAATGGGTTGTGTGTAGGAATCACAAGGTCATCATGGCAAATTGCAAGTGTAATTTATAGTTGTAGATGGTTGACAAAGGTGCAAGTGGGTTGCAAGTTCTTCAAAATGACCAAGACCTTGACAAAACTTCATATCAAAGTTGGTATGATGCTAAGAGGAAAGTTACACATGCGATTAAGTAAAGGAATACCGACTTTGCAAAGCTAAATTCATAGACCGGGAAGCATAGCTTGCTTTTAGAGTGTCTGCCAATAAAGTTCTACTTGACAACTATGATAGATAGGCACAAAAGGTCATTTGTTGAAATTGCAAGAAAGTTTGCAAAATTTGCTTTAGAACTCAAGAAGGATTTTGAACATTTTATCTAACAAACAATTCTTGAAAAGTTCCTTGGTGATGCTTTCATGAAAGATGTCATGCTTGAAGTTTTATGATCTTCAATCTATAAAGTTGCATAAAATAGTTTTGAATAACATGAAATCAGGGATTGGAAGTCATTTAATGGGTGCAAGGTAGTCCCCACTTGTGGTTGCCAAAGACATTGTGTGTATGTTAGCATTAACCACCTCCATCATTAGTAATAGGAGCGTTGCAAAGGTGTTGATAAGTGAAACATCAAACATGCCTTGGGGTGATGGGTGCAGTTGGATACAATGAAAGATGTTTTTTGGATTAGTCATAAGAGGCAAAGATGTTTTGATGTAGTGTTCAAATTAGTGAGAGATTTTGTTGTACAATTTTGGGGAGATGTTATTTCATGACCGAGTGAATGTGAGTATGAATGGCGAGTAGGGTTTCGTGAATAGGAAAAAATATTTTCAATAAATTTTGTTCATGTCAAAAAATATATTTTCTTACATATTTAAGTGACGTGAAAAAATATTCCATGACACAATCAAATATTTTTTCATGTCATCAATGCATTCACATGGCCAAGCCACATGGTGTTCAATGGCTCTAAATTGCTAGAATTAAAAGGGTTGCAATGTTTATGAAATTCCATATCCTATAATAGATTAGGATTGATGGAAAAATGACAATGGATCAATCAAATCTCATAAGCGTAAATCATAATCTACTTTTTCCTTATTATATGGATGTTTAGACCTTTCAATGTCATGAAAAAAATGAGAGTGACGCAATTACTTGTACTCAAAAGCTTGTTTGAATATAGATGAAGCTTGACATTTTGACGTAACTTGACATTTTGACATAATGTGTTGAAGCTTTTGAATTCTTATTGCACTTTGTAGTAGATTGCATTCATCAGGATGTATATGTTAACAAAATTAGATTTAGTAAAAAGGTAAATGCAATGTTCATTCTTGGCTCTCACTTCTTTGATTTACCAAATCCATGGCCTTTTTATCTTATCTGAGTTATGAGATTAGAATTATCATCACAAATCTATGAAAATCACATAATGCAGGACAAATATGCGTTCACATTGCTCCCTTTCAAAATTTCCAATTCCTAGAATCTAATGATTAGAACTCAATAATTTCCTCGAAATTGGTGAACTTTTTTTTTTTTTTTCCTACTCCAACCTTTTCTGTTGGAATGATGTTAACTTATTTTTCGTTGACCAACTTCCCTCTCCTTTGAAAGGAGTGAATAATTAGCTTTTTCCATCCAATCTCATTTTTTGTGTGGAAAGGGTGGACAAATTTTTCCCCCCCCCCACCCCAAACCAAACCTTCTGCAATGGTAGGTAAACAACTTTGCTTTCCCCTTCCAATCACCTTCTCCTTTGGAATTACACAAAATTCCCCTCTGTAATGCTTAATCCCGGCTGCTGGTTTAATAGTTGGTCATATACTATGTTGTAACGGTTCAAATCTGCCTGAGAGCAGGATATGCAAAAGTAAATTCTCTTCATCCTGCATGTTTTCATGTCACGAACACCCTGCAAGACCGTGCACTGGCACCGACAAAGTTTGTAAGGGTTGTTTAATGTCCCCTCGCTGTGCTGCAACGTGCATGTGGTGATTCTTTCTCTATAATATTTGCACTGTAGTCTGGTTGAAAGGAAGCGTTGTTTCAAAATGATTGAATTACGTTTCTCATTAAGGCAATTTCAGACTAAAACGTACTAGTGGAAAAATTATAAACTTGTAACTATAGCATTTTCTTACATTCCTAGTCCGACAACAAGACTCTAAAACCCAAGTGTAGGTTAAGATATTGAGTGTGAGATTATTTTGAAGCAAAGAATTTTCTATTGGTATGGCAATGTGTTAGGGTCGTATCCAAATTATTATGGGTTGATCCTAAAGTATTGTCTTTCTCAAATGACTTTAGGCTGGAGAGATAGACCAACCCAGTGCTTTTCTGTTTCTTTTCTTTTGAAAGAATTTTCACTTGGTGAATTTGTTTTCAAAACTTCAAAAAAGAGAAAATTCGTGGATTTTAGGGATTTTTCGCCATTTTCCGAAATGAAAATAATTAAATTATGCACATCTAGACCTACGCACTAGCTAGGTCGCCACTTGAGGAATTTGAAAAACAAACCCCTGGCCACACCGATAATCTTTCTTCACAATAATATCACTCCCACAATTATATCTCCCACAAGAGTACTATGGCCTGTACACAATCTTTTAAATACTTTCAGCTTGTAACTATGCCCAAAGATACCCTGACCTCCAAAAAGGCCAGAGTCAACCAGCACCCACCAGTGCACCAACGTGGATGGATGGTGCACTGATAGTATTCTCTTTCCTATCCCTGTGCCATCCCAGGTTCACTTTTTTTCTTTACCCTTTCTCAGCCCTGAACTCAGTTTTTTTTTGGGAACTTTATTTTCTCCCCGCCCCCCACCCGGATTCTTTTTTATTGCTTTTGAAACTTTTCCCACCCACCCACCTACTACCCCCCACTTTCCCCCACCAACCTACTCACCTACATGGT
>Ga0209611_10004783_pt1 | contig 23002 bp, 18 predicted proteins | sample S1TSphgellanicum_3_FD_187693 | JGI IMG/M metagenome (GOLD analysis project Ga0209611, IMG submission 187693) | Host-associated microbial communities from peat moss isolated from Minnesota, USA - S1T2_Fc - Sphagnum magellanicum MG (SPAdes) (version 2) | ecosystem: Host-associated > Plants > Peat... | reverse complement strand
TTTTATTTAATATTTTGTTTTTAAAAAAGGAAAAAAAAAACCCTGCTTGGGACCTGGATCCGTAGGCCCCATCACCTGGATTTTGTTAGGAGGAAGAAGGGAAGGCTAGAGTAGTAGGTGCTAGGTAGGTACCTAGTCTTACTAGGGGGCAAGGCTCCGGGACCTGAGTTTTGGAGACCTGGAGATTTGGGGACCTGGAAGTTTTGGAGACCTGGAGTTCGGTCGTTCCTAAGCCGTAGCGATGGAGAAGATGAGGAGGATGAAGCTCCACTGCAGCGCCCACGAGGAGAGTACACACACGGACGGATTGCAAGCAGAAGAAGAAGAAGAAGAAACAGGATGCAAGAATGCATTTTGAATGCAGCTTGGAGAAGAAGAATAGTCTGACTACACTCTGGAAGTTGTAGCGGGAGAAGAGGTTTAGGAACGGAACTGTACTGGTCTGGTGAAGCTCCGGAGGTCGGGTACCAAGTTCTGCTTGCTTGCTGCATAACTCCTCCGAGCTTGGAATTGAAGTTCGTTGGCGGAGCTGAGTTTTTGTGAACGGATTGGGGAGTCTGGAGTAGTGGAGCGCAGGATGTAAGTGCGGATTTGAGGTTTTTTTTTTTGGTTGGGTCTCCCCGGCTTTGATTCTTAGTAGAAAATGGACGCAGCTTGTGATTACTGTGAACAGGGTCGAGCGACAGTCTATTGTAGAGCAGACTCGGCGCGTCTTTGTTTGTCTTGTGACCGTCACGTACACAGCGCCAACGCGCTCTCGTTACGGCATGTGAGAACGCTTCTTTGCGACGGATGCAATCTTCGACCTGCAGTGGTTCGATGTCCCGTGGAAAAATTAGCCTTCTGCCAGAGCTGTGACTGGGATAGTCATGGGAACTCTCCCATCGCGTCGCAGCATCGCCGTCATGCGTTTGACTGTTTCTCCGGCTGTCCATCGGCGGCGGAGCTTGGTAGCCTTTGGGGTTGTGACTTGGTGCCCACTAGTGTCGAGTCTCGTGGTGTGTCCACCGCCACTAGAGCAGCAGCTCCTCGAAATCTCCAAGGATTCGTCAACAGCAACGGCAGTAGCTATGGAGGTCCTGGAAAAGTTGCAACGTTTGCATCCATGTCTGCAGCTGCAGCTGCTGGAGGACCTCCGCTCCTTGCCAAGGTCTGTTCTATGCTCTCAAAGTCCATGGTCCTTTCAGATCAGGAGTGTGTTCTGTTGCAGGAGAAACCCTGGGAGCTCCCATTTCTGGCTCACGTTTGGGTTTTTACATCTGAGGAGAGACTAACCTTAGAATCACAGAAACCCCTCTTCTTCTTCTTCCAATTCTCAACCTGGAGAGCTTGCTGTGTTAAGGTCTCTCATTATAGCAAGCTTCCAATGGACCAGCACAAGCAAGAGAGGCAAGCTGGACAAGCCCTAGCACAGTCTAGGGTCTGATCAGCACCTCGGAGTGTCCTTGTTATCTATCAAAGGGAGGTAGATGTTCAGACACCTTCGTTTGGGTTTTCACATCTGAGGAGAGACTAACTTAGAATCACAGAAATCCTTCATCGTCTTCTTCTTCCAATCCTCAACCTGGAGAGCTTGCTGTAGTAAGGTCTCTCACCATAGCAACCTTCAGATGGACCACCACAAGCAAGAGAGACGAGCTGCACAAACCCTAGCACAGCCTAGGGTTTGATCAGCTCCACATAGTGTCCTTGTTATCTATTAAAGGGAGATAGATATTCAGAAACCTTCATTTGGGTTCTCACATCTGAGGAGAGACTAACCTAGAGTCACAGAAATCCTTCTTCCAATTCTCAACCTGGAGAGCTTGCCGTACTAAGCCTCTCATCATAGCAACCTTCAGATAGACCAGCACAAGCAAGAGAGACAAGCTGCACAAACCCTAACACTGCCTAAGGTTTTATCAGCTCCAGAGAGTGTCCTCATTATCAAAGGGAGATAGATGTTCAGAAACTTTCATTTGGGTTGTCACATCTGAGGAGAGACTAACCTACAATCACAGAAGTCTTTCTTCTTCCACTTCTCAACCTGGAGAACTTGCTGTATTAAGCCCCTCATCATAACAACCTTCAGATGACCAGCAAAAGCAAGAGAGACATGCTTCACAAACCCTAGCACAGCAGAGGGTTTGATAAGCTCCACAGAGTGTCCTTGTTATCAAAGTGAGATAGATGTTCAGAAATGTTCAGTTGGGTTGTCACATCTGAGGAGAGACTAACCTAGAATCACAGAAATCCTTCTTCTTTCAATTCTCAACCTGGAGAGTTTTTGCTGTATTAATTTTTGCTGTTCAGAAATCTTTGAAAAAATCTCAAGATCTGTTGTTTGTTTCTGCAGCATCCAGTAGTGTGTAATGTTTTACTAATACTGAAGCTCCCCCCACCCCCCCAAAAAAAATCATCCATCCTCTCTTGCACAAGATTTTCAGTGTCAACTAGGGTTCCTTGCACAAGAGCATCATCCTCTCTTCAAGGCAGGTCCTTGCTCAAGAGCATCATCCTCTCTTCCAGATAATGGGAAGTTTGCACAGAGAGAATTTTGGTGGCCGTTTGGTTTCTTTCCATTTCCTTTTTTGTGGCAAGAGGCCTTTCTGTTTAGTGATGGGGAGGCGTGGTGGTGGTGTGGGGCCACAGAGTCCTGTGCCGACAACAGGCCCAGTGGTGATGGGGAAAGAAGGAGGAGGAGGACAAGGAAGTAAACAACAATCCAAAGAAGCAGTAGTACAGCAGCTTCACAAACTGCAAGTTCTAGACCCACAGGTGCAGATGCAGGAGGTGCCTATGTCATTGTCGTTGCACTTATCAAAGAAACCTCCAAGCTCTTTGCAGTCTTCTGCTTCAGAGCCTTTGACAAGAGCATCATGTGTATCTCAGATACAGGAGCAAGAGCAACAGCCAAAGGCATGTACAAATCAACAGCCACACTCAAATCATCATCAACAACAACAACAACAACAGGCAGCAAATCTGCAGAATTCACGATCTTTGGACTCTCAGATATTAGCTGTGTCTGAAACACTGCAGCTGAAAACTGAAGTTTGCAGTGATGGTCTCATGCAAGGAGGTGATGCTCTCTGGCATTCCAGCTCCTGTCAGGTGCAATTCTTCTGGACGTTCAAAAAATTTCTTCTTCAAGATTCAGGAGCATTGCATCTTCAATACCAGTAGCAGGACATATGGTAGATCTAGTGTTTCAGTAGAACCATGAAACATATACAGTTATCATCATGTTGTTGCAGATTTGTGAATTGAAGGAAAGCTTATGCAATGTGGCTCATGAGCATTCGTATCTGATGTTATTGTGCGTGCTTGTGGTGGACAGCTATGGGGACAAAATATGCAGGATCTTGGAATTTGTGGAGGAGAAGGGGATCCATGTGAGGGTTTCAGCATGGCAGACATTGATCTTTCATTCGATAACTACAAGGACATTTTCTCAAGCACACAAGGTCTTTCATCTTGGTCCTCCAATGACATAGAGGCTGCTGCCAGCTGCACACCCATGGGCCAAGACACTGTTGGCGAGAACCAGTGTGAACATATGCAAAGCATCCCAGAGTTGGAGCTTCTTGAAGTGAACAATGTAAGGTTCTCCTGTCTTACCGTTGAATCAATTTGTTTGTGTTGCATTTCTGTTTCATTTTTTAGGTTAATGTGTAGCACCAAGAGAGATATTGAACCAAATGCTTTTACAGACACATTTCTGGTTACCAATTTTGGAGGCATGTTTTCCGGGTTCTTGCAGGGTGCCATGACTGGTGGCAGTGGTGGCCCTCAAACTCAGGGATACAAAGGGGAGTCAGCTGGACAGGGGCCTGGTCCACCTCCATCTCCAGAGATGAGTGAAGTCGGGATGGTGATGGGTGCAGCAGGACTAAGCAGTTCTAACATGGAGAGCTTGCAACTAGTGAGCCAGCCAACAGGGTCGAGCTTGTCACTTCCACTTTCTGGACTGAGTGGTGACAGTAGTGATTACCATGAGTGCACTGCAGCTTCATCTATGTTTTTGAATGCTGATCCACACTCCTGGGGGCCTACAAGTCCTGATAGTGGAGCAGTCACCCAAGCACGCAACTCAGCAATGCTTCGATACAAGGAGAAGAAGAAAATCCGCAAGTATGCAACCAAAACATAAATCATTCATTTGGCCTCCTTTACATATCATGACCTTTTGTATATCAGGGAACCTTTGTATAAAGTTCTGTTATGTCATTTCTGCTCTCTGAACTGGTGGCAGCAAGGTCTGTTTCCTGAGCTTTCAGCCTTATTATACTGACATGATCATATGCTATTTTTTTTCATTCAACTTTTGTGAAAGGTTTGACAAGAAGATACGATACGAATCTCGAAAAGCACGAGCGGATATACGCAAGAGGGTGAAAGGGAGGTTTGTGAAGGCAGGTCAGGCTTATGACTATGATCCTGTTGGGACCACCAGGAGTTTCTGAGTATTCTGACAAAATGCCATGGATGTCACCTGCCACCTCTGCCCAGATATTTATCTGCAGTATGGAGCTAGTTCCTTGACACTTGCAAATTTGACGAACAAAACAGGAGGCTAATTGAAACAAACTTGTGCACCTTGCCCCACTGTTGCTTTTGACTCGCCAGTGTATCATTCGGGCACATCCAACTCTGAAGAAGGAGACACCCTACCCTAGATTGTGTATCTTTTGGGTGCATCCATCTCTGAAGGATCCATCCATCCTGATCATTTGGGTTTCATGCATCTGAATGATCCACCCTAGGGTGTCACATCCTTCACCTTATGGGCAGCAGGCACAATGTGTTATAGTAGCTAGTTCGCAGCTGTTTGATTTTGATCAGCTGAAATGTTTCTGTCTCGTGTCAGCAAGGCAACGGGGTGTAATCTTGTTAGAAGCTTTTGGGTACTGTTGTCTTCTAATTAGGTTTGAGGGTTTGTACAATATAATGCCGACTTGCTGTTTTGTAAATAAATTAGGCACCTAACATTTGGATGGCAGACTTTTTTCTTGTTTGAAATTTCAAGGGGTCACATTGGGTTTTTAGGCAACTTCTGGTCTGCTGGCTAGTAGTGTTTGTTGTGGTCCGCTTGCTTTTTGAGTACTACAAAACAGAATTCAACTGTTCCTCCTGTGTAATCCGACTTTGGCCAGAATTGCACACCAGGATTCTGAGTTACCAGTTCCAGTAGAGCCTCACATCACAGAGAGGTGATGGTAAGATAGTAACAGTTAGGGTCTAGCACCAGACTTCTAAAAATTATATCACTGCAACTGTATGTTTACACCAGTTGGTCAGATGGGAAGAGGATTTGTTATGTAATTAATTCAATGTCACAGATGTACTGATTATCCTGAACTACTATGCTGCCTTTTTCAGTGTTCTTCACCAACTCAGTTGTGCTTTGTTGAATTTGTGCTTGTGGATGTCTGTAAAATCCTGTGTCTGAGTGTAATAAAATCAACCTTCAGGTCCTGACCTTAGTTTTGCATGTTCTGTCCTGTAGTAAGGTGCTATTGTGCCTTTCTTTTGGAAAGGTTACTTATTTTTCCTGCATTGATAATAACCATAATCAAGAACCCACACAGAGAGAGAGGATGCTAGTTTGATTACAAAAAGGTCATTAGAAATCATATGGGCTCACTATGTGCTACAAATTTGTTTTCTAAAGGCAAAACCCATCCTTGGGAATTGTGCATTTTAGCATCATCTTTGATTGAAATTTGCAGAGATCTCAGATTGTGAAGCTAGCTAGAATGAGAAATTCATGTCCTACAATGCAATACATTTGGAAAAACTGAACTTGGCTGGAAGCGCATTTCACTTCTATGGAAACTTTCTAGTGAGTTTCAAAGCAGATGGGGTGGTGTACAGAGGGAGGGAGATTGGAGTCCAAAACTGCAAGAAAACATGGTAATGTACAAAGCAGAAACCTTAGTCTCCTACTACCCAATTTACCTTCTATGTCAGATAAAAACCCTAAACTTCAGAGCTTCAGGGAGCCAATGTACAAAATTTCTATTATACCTGTATTTTGCATTTTTAAAGAATGAAAAGGGAGGTAGCTTTTGATGGCACCAAATTTCCTAAGGGAATTGCTGCTGGTTATCATGCTTGAACTGGTTCAGGAGCAACTAGTGAAAGTGGTGGTGGCAGTGACACAGGCTGCTGCCTATGTAAATTCACAGAAGTTAATAACTTTTGGTCTTGATTGGGCTTAGCAAGAAGAGATGGCACATCCACAGTGAGCGAAGAAGTCCTTGCCTCATACCCACGTTCGGACTCCCATGCTGGGTCAACAGGCGGTAGAACATAGAGCTCTGCAGTCAGTGCAATTGGGAAGTCTGGCAATTTGGGAGTAGTCTCAGGAGACCTGTACAGATCAACAACCCAAAAATAATAAAAAATTCATGGCATGTTTTCTTTATAGATGAACCACCTAAAAACAAAATCAATCATGCTTTTTTTTTATAGATTAAGAACCCAAAAACAAATAAGTAAAAGCCATACATGCATTTCTGATAACAAATTGAAATCGTTTATACTGTTACAGCATGATGCCATATTACCAATCTGTTCAGTGCAACTGGGAATTGCCACTTTCAGAATTACAGTTTTGAAGAGTGTTTTATGACGAAGTTCAACACTATAGAGAAACACACAAAAGAAAAAGATTGGTGGGATTCAAGTGGCTTACTTCTCTTCATTGTAATTGTCCCTGAAAATACGAGCCTTGTTCAAAGCCTCTCTTGGTATTCTCTCTGACAAGTGTTTCATTGGACCCCAGATTGGAGGAAGCAGTCTGTCACCCACCCACCCACACATGCACCCACCACCCCGGTTTTTAAAGTTAGAGTGAGGCAAAAAAACTCACGCATGACTGAAAGGAAGGCAAAGAATTTGCAATCAAGGCAGGGTTTAGGGTTTAGGGTTTTAGAGTTTGAGGCCATTTGGTATGTTGTACACAATGCAACATGTGTGAGCATTGGTTGAGTTGAATATAACCATGTGAGTGTCAAATTGAAAAAGGGAGATGGGTCTGTAATAATCATCAGCAACTTCTGATGATTTAAACTTTTTGCACTGGGGATTTCCTACAGTGCAGGATTTAGTGCCAATGCTATGATATTGGGTTTCTCTAGTGGCATCTCTGACAAACCTTGAAGAAGGGTGAGTGTTGTTAAAATACAAGCGATGTCTTTGTCCCTCTTTCAAATAGCTGACAGACTCTCTAAAACATGCGAGAGCATGCGCATGTGTGTCAACCTCAAAGCCTTCCTCCAGTACCTGAGCATGAAAGTAATATGCCATTGCCTGCACACCAAAACAAAACTGCAGTTATCAGTTGCACCCAAATCCTTGAAATTAAGAAGAAAAAAGACCCATCTCCAAATCATAGAACACCCACAATGATGATGATGATGATTTCAAGCCTACTCCTACTATGACTTTTTGACCTTCTTGTCACAGGAGTGGTGGGAGTGTGTTGTTTCTGGAAACACAAGTAATGGGTTTCTGGAAGGAGCTCTTACCTTTGCCTCCACAAGCTTCCACTTTGCACAGAAGAATATGTTTAACTCCCCACTCTTCCACTGGGTTTAGATGCTTCTAGAAATATAAATATTGGGTTTCTGGAAGGAGGTTTTTACCTTAGCCTCTGCAAGCTTCCAGTTTGCAAAAAGAATGTATTTTGCTCTCCACCCTTCTGATGGGTTTAGATGCTTCTAGAAATACATGTTATGGGTTTTTGGAACAAGTTTTTTACCTTTGCCTCCAAAAGCTTCCACTTTGCAAAAAGAATGTGTTTTGCTCCCCACCCTTCTGCCAATGGCATACATGCAAGCTTCTCTTGTGCCTGATAAAATAAAGGAAGGAACCCATCATGCCCAACACAAAAAAATCACCAATGTTTTTAAAGTGAGAGAGATAGGAAGTAGTTTTATAATGGAAGTGAAAAGATAAGAACTTGAGGGAGTCAGAGTTATATACTATTTTCAAAGTGAGGGGGAAAATGATGATTTAGATGACTAAAGAAAAAAGTCGAAAAGCTGAAAGAACAAACCTGTTCCCAACACTTGACTTGCTCACATGCTAACCTTCGTTTTACTGCTAGTGACGCTGTTACATTTTCAACTGCAAATCCTAACTGTAGTTCCACTGCCTGTATTACACAAACAACCAAATATCAAGTTGCTAGAAAATTTACTGAAATGTATAAACTCCAGAAAAATACAATAATCCCTAATGTCTTGAAAAACTGGTTCATGAAGCTCCAGTAATGTGCATGTTTAATAATTTGGCCAGGGAATATTAACCTGGCCTAATGCTTGATGTTGCAATGCAATGAACATTCCTTCCATCAAATCTGCAGGTAGCTTAGCCCTACCCAACAACACCAGGCCACCCCACAGAATGTGCCATCAGAGTATGAACAGAACATTTCCAAGTTCAAGCATGGCATTATTGCTATCTCTCCCTCATCAAGCATGATGCACCCATACTAGGAGGGAGTGGAGGGACAGTATTCTTCATCAATAATGGTGAAAGAAGAAGTGTCTTACTTTATGTGATCTGGCACATTTGGTATCACTGCACTGATGGCACACTCAAAATATGACACTGCTTTCAATAATGTTTCAATTGCCATCCTCTTGCTTTCTGGTTATTCATCGTCACATGTTAAAACTTTGTTGTAAACTTTTCAATTCACAAAGCATAATGGCATGACTAGTAAAAACATCAAAATCTCATGAGCTGAATTCAACCACCCATGACATGGGTAGACCACTTAAAATGTGCCATTGAGAAAAAAACCCAATCCAACCCAACCCTACCCAACCTTCAAGAATGAGGAGAGAGGAAGAGAAGCTGGAAGAAGTTACCGTTTGTTACTGTATTCCAAGAGCAAGATGTGGCCACATATCGCCCAAATGCAAATATTGGATGCAAGGCGTAGCAAGAAAACATCGCTTCAAAAATTTTGCTGTTGTAGTCATCAATCTCCAATGTAGGCATGAGCATAAGATTAGCATCTTGCATTGCCAGCATGCCCAACAAATGAAGCACCGACAGAAGCTCATAATATGCACTTGACAGAGCTGTTTCCTGCATCCACCCAATCCATCATTCACAACATGATTAACACCCAGATTACAGTGGGTGATGGTTTTAAGGCCAGTTTTCTCAAGGAACTTTGCATCCAATACCTCTATGCAGTTCTTTTGTGCTTGTTTCCAATGTAGTGAAGAGATTTAGAGACCAAAAGATGCAGATTGAAGAACTCTCACAACTCGTTGTGCTTTTGCCAATTGGTGAGCATAGTAAAACCATGAGGATCATCCCTTCTGACCCAAAAAATGTGAGGATTGTGAACAAATAACTGACCTTTTTCTCATCTTCCACATTAGTCCATTCAAACCTGAAACCTGAGCTCAGCTTTTCCCCTGTCACAAAAGAATCATGTTTCTCAACATAATTAGTCTAGAAACTCAGCAACTTTCAATTGAGACATTAATAAGGTCTTGAGTGGCAGATTATGTCATTTTGTTTCTTGACAACATTATTATATGACATAATTTTCCAGTGATGATCATACACTCGTTTGTAATAGGGACCAAAATGTGTGTGTTGAACATGACTTTATTCTTTTTCAAATCATTGAATCTGCCACCCCAGACTTCAATGTCATGGAATGGCCACACCCTTACCCATCATGTTGAGTATGTTGCTGCATGGCTCACCCTAAAGGGCTTGCCTCACCTGGCACCTCACCCAACAGAACAGGCAGGAGGTTGACCAATTCCATAGTTCAAAACAAGGAAATCAAAAAACAGAGATATAGATCCACAATGAAGAGCACTGCAATGGTGATACTGATCATCACATTGGAGAAACCCCATCATCATTTTATCAACATATTTGAAAAACCATTAAGACTCTTCCTTCACCTACTAAGTTTTACATCAGAGATTTATGTTCCACACACACCCCTAATCTTATGTGCAAGTAAAAGAAGCTCCGATCAGAGAAGTTCCCCATAGGTTGCAAGTCCAATTCTCAAAGATTTCAACAAATACCACTAAATTTCTTTTCCAGTTTTTTCCAGCCAAACCTTTTTGAGAATTATTTAACACCAAACATCAGTCCCAGGTCCAGTGTCAGACAAGTAAGTGCACAAGTGAAGAAAAACCTAAATGAGAGAGAGGTAGAGAGAGAAAACTTGAAAGAGAGACAAAGTTTGAAGGAAGGTAAATGGGCGATCACCACCACCTACCTCCAGTTGTTAAACCCATAAGAAGCGGCAGATAATCTTCCAAGGCTTTAGCAAGATCAACAACACCTGCAACAACACAAGATGATCATGAGTTCAACCTTGTTTTGTTTTGTGTTGTGTTTTTATGTTTGGTGTTGGGGGTGTGTGTTTTTTTAAAACTTTTTTTCAGTCATGAATCTCTTTAGAGTTCAGCTAAAAAGAGTGCAAATCCAACAACAAAAAGCCATGTGAAAATCCCCATGAAAAGTGAAGGAGAATCAAAGTTTGAACAACAATTGTGTTGTGTATTTGTGTTTAGTGTTGTGGGTGTATGAGTTTTTTTCTTCTTCTTTTTTCAGTCATGAATCTTCTTCGAGTTCAGCAAAAAAAAACAGTGCAAATTATCCAACAGAAAAAATCCATGTGAAAATTCCCAAGAAAAATCAGAGTTTGAAGGAGGATCAGAGCTTGAATTAATAATAAATCTGTTACCTTGCTCATCATCAGCATGTCTCGATTTGTGTGAAGAAGATCGATCGGGCTTTGCTGCAAGATAGGAAATTCTGGATCTCAAAGAGACCAGGCGAGTAGCAAGCTCTGGTGATATAGAAGAGGAAGAAGCTTGTTGTTGAAGAAGAAGATGAGCAGTAAGCTCCACGTTTTTGGGTGCTCTAAAACCAGGCACAAATACATAAACCTCACCATTTGGTGCTGAACCTCCTCCTCCTCCTCCTCGTCCGTATGTCGACGATTCCCAATCTTCTATAGCATCTGATGACTGTATACATCCCATTACTCCCACACACACTCCCAATTTGGGCTTGGAAAACAAACCCAAAAACCCAAACAAAGTGGAGATAGGGAAGAATCTACAGAAAAAAGAAACGGAAAAAAAAAAAAACAAAGAGAAGATGGGTGTTGTTGTTGTTATTGTTGTTCCACCAAAACCTTCAAACACAACACCCGACCAAAAAAAAATTGTAACAAGAAATGTGAAATGATCCACACACAAAAGACACCAAAATAAAAAAAAAATAAGAAGAAGCAGAAGAGGAAGAAGAGGAAGAATTTGATGAAGAAGAAGATTCTTGAGCTTCTTCTCTGATGCACTGAAATCTCTCAATTTACAGAGAAGTTCCTTACAGAAGAATCTCCCGAAAAAAAATTAATAATTTTTTTTCTTAGAAATGGAAGAAAATTCAAAATGTTTTGCTGCTTCTGCAACAACAGCAAAAACGAAGAAGAAGAAGAAGAAGAAGAAGATGGAGAGATGGGGGAAATGGCAACAAGAGATCTTTTCTGTGCGAGAGAGAGAGCTTGTTGCGCTGGCGACGCAACACGGCGCCACTGACTGTGTCATTTTTAACCCAAGGTGGGTCAGTCAGAGTATAGTCATCAATCTCTTTGTTAAACTCTAGTCGATGTTGGTTTAAATTGTTTTCGGGATCTCAAATTAGTAGCAGCAACTGTTTCGGGACCTCAAATGAGTGGCAGCAATTGTTTTCAGGACCTCAAAGGAGTAGGAGCAATTGTTTTCAGGACCTCAAATGAGTAGCAGCTGTTGTTTCAGGACCTCAAATTAGTGGAAGTTATTGTTTTCAGGATCTCAAATGAGTAGCAGCTGTTGTTTTCAGGACCTCAAATGAGGAACAGCTGTTGTTTCAGGACCTCAAATGAGTAGCAGCCTGTTGTTTCAGGACCTCAAATTACTAGCCGCTATTGTTTTCAGGACCTCAAATTTAGTAGCAGCTATTGTTTCAGGACTTCAATGATTTTTCATTGAAAAATTGGACTCAAATTCGCCAAAGTTCAAAGAAAAACTGAAAAATTTCCAAATCTCCAGATTTTTATGATAAGTTCCAGTAGGTAGGTAGCCAAGAATATAGAAGGATTTTTTTTTTTTTTTTTTTTGCCTGTCTACTATCATATCTAGTATGTAGCCAAATTTGGCTAAACTATTTTTCTGGATGATCATCACTTTGGCTACAACACAAAAATCCTTAAAAGAAACCCTGCTTGGACACACTATCAGGCTCTTTCACCCTGGACCTTGGGTGAAGCTTAGGCTCCGCCTGCGGTTAACCGATTAGAAGGCTTTCCCTTATACAAAACTTACGATCAATGGACCTTTAAACTAAGTACACTTTTTTCCGTAATGTGGACAAAATTGCGATCAATGGACCTTGGAACTATGCACACTTTCATTAACATACACAAAATTTATGCTCAAATGGACCTTCAAACTAAGTACATACACATACAAAATTTATGCTCAAATGGACCTTCAAACTAAGTATGTACACGTACAAAACTTATGGTCAAATGGACCTTCAAACTAAGTACGTACACATACAAAACTTATGGTCAAATGGACCTTCAAACTAAGTATGTACACATACAAAACTTATGGTCAAATGGACCTTCAAACTAAGTACGTACACATACAAAACTTATGGTCAAATGGACCTTCAAAACTAAGTATGTACAGGTAAAAAACTTTTGGTCAAATGGACCTTCAAACTAAGTACGTACACATACAAAACTTATGGTCAAATGGACCTTCAAACTAAGTACGTACACATACAAAACTTATGGTCAAATGGACCTTCAAAACTAAGTATGTACAAGTAAAAAACTTTTGGTCAAATGGACCTTCAAACTAAGTACGTACACATACAAAACTTATGGTCAAATGGACCTTCAAAACTAAGTATGTACACGTACAAAACTTATGGTCAAATGGACCTTCAAACTAAGTATGTACACATACAAAACTTATGGTGAAATGGACCTTCAAACTAGATGTGGACAATGGTAGGTTAAATTGGCCATGTAGCAGTAGTAGTAGTGTAAGCATTGGTTGGGGTGCGGGATGGGGAAAATGGGTATGGTATGACACAAGGTGGACAAATTGAAACTTTCATCCTCGAGTCCTTTTTAACATTCTTTCATTGCACGAGCTATGAACAAGATCACTCAAGGATAGAAAACTATTAAAATCTAATGGGGGCATTTTTTCCTTCCTTTTTTTTTCAATTTTTTCATAATTAATTTGCAATTTTTCCCCAACATAATTAATTTTTAAAATAGTCAATTTTAAAGTAGTAAAAAGAAAATTCTCAAAAAAAATTTGTCGGAAAAAACAAACCACTGAACTCAATACCTAGGGGTGAGTGAATAAGCTTTTTCACAAAGTGCATATTCAAAAAATATATACAATGTGCAAACCCAACACTTGGCACAATAAGGCTCAAAACCAAAATTGTCCCCTTGAAATGACAAAACTTGGAGTTGGATACTTTTGATTGGAACCTCACCTTTTTTCCTTTGGGATGCTCTTCGTAGATTGTTTCACTATTTTGTTCCCCCGAGCTTTTTCATACGACATAGGTGTTGCTTTTTGTTTGGTTTTTAACTCACTTTTGTGTCGATGTTGTGTGTATGTTGATAATGCCCACGGATGCAGCATCTCCAAAGTCAGGGCCCTTGAGGGAGGTGGCAATCAAGGGTGGTGGGATGTGCTTTGAGAACAGCCCTGTCCATCTGTCCAAGGGCATTATCCCATGTAATAACCCAACAAAAATTATTTTCCCATGATACCCATCAAGTATTTTTAATTAATTAATAAATTAAAATTAAAATGTAAGTGAAAACACCTATCGTAGCGAGCATTTCATTTGAAATGCCTTGAAACAAAATGTGAATGAAAATGCCTATCAAAGCGAGCATTTCATTTGAAATGCCTTGAAATGAAATGCGAATGAAAGATCTACCAAAGCAAGCATTTCATTTGAAATGTCTTGAAATGAAATGCGAATGAAAGACCTACCAAAATGAGCATTTCATTTGAAATGCACCTTGAAACGAAATGCAAATGAAACTCTTGTCAGAGCAAGCATTTTGTTTGAAACAATGGAAATGCAATAGTAATATTGCCTTGCATTTCCAAAATAAATAACGCACCTTCCCTTGGCTCTAAATTTAAAAATTAAAATTTTAAAAAAAACTTTTTTTTTAATTTAAAAAAAACTCTATTAGGTTATTCCTTTCCACAAATGGTAGTTTTGGGGATCTAGTAGTATCTCAATTTTACAAGTATCTTCAAACATGAATGCAACACTTTGAAGGATTTTTTAAGGGTTGTAATAAAGGGTTGGGTTTTTTTTTCTTTTTTTCCTTTCTTTAAAACCCTATTTTGAACTCAAGTTAAAAATCCTTGTAGTAATGCTCATGTGCTCCTCCTATCTTGTGGACCTCCTAGTGAATTGTGCAACTTTGAAAGTACCATCTTTTGTCACTTGTTCTTATACACAATTTTTTTTTGAAGTGCTCAAATGGCCACTAAAGCTCATATGGTACTACCAATAAACAAAGGCAAGATATCTATATGGAGTGTGAAGGAATGACAAGTGTAGGATTCCATTCAAGTGGATTGCAATCAGCTTCTTTTCTTCTTCTTTTTGGATTTCTACATCATTCATTGTGTAAGTGGCCAAAAAAAACTCACAGAGCAGATTCACATGTGGTGAAAACAGAAAAGAGTTCCCAAAAAATATTAATGGCTATTGCCATTATAGTCCAAGAGCACTTGGGCAATTTAACAAAGGGAGTACAAAGTTTAGTCTGGCAATAATGCCATAAGCTGTATCTAATTTCCGAGCTGGCTACTGTAGTTCTAACTCCATTGTTTTTTTGGCTATGGAGACTATTTTTCTCCTAAAAATCTGGTGAATGGCAAAAGTTGTCTAGCAATCATGTCCACATTCAACTATTCACCTCTAAAACTGCAACAGAAATTGAGGGGCGACAATGCATAAAAACGTTCAAGGCTCGAGTATATATCAGCCTTGACCATGGGTTGATTGAACTTGTAACCACATTTCACATGTATCCTAGTATGGAAAATTATCAAAGAGTGAACCTATTTTTTTTGGTGCATACATCACAACACTTAGCTGCAAGTGTTGGTTCAAGTGATTGCGACTTTGTTTTTCAAGAATGAAACTAAACTATACTAGTGTCGGTCTTCACTAAAACCCAAAACATAAATCATAGCAATCTTTGGAAATTTGACATACTTTGGAAGTGAATAAGACAACAAATGCGATGCATTGATGACCAAATATTCGTAAGAACATTTACAATGGTGGGATTAACCTTATCAAAAGCAAGAGTCATTATTTCAACCATGGCTTGAGCATAATTAGATTTCATTTTCAACTTGAATAGACTTTGTTGAACATCCAACTCCCGCCCTAATAAAATTGTAGGAACCATAAGAAGAGACTTGCCGTCTTTGGATTCTCAACATGGACTTGGACTTGCAATGTATTAGAAGCCTTTCAACATCTCCAAATGTTAAGAAAATGTTACCTTTGCAGAAATTTGTAGATAGTATTGGGGATAAACAATCCTCACAACATCCAAAATTTATTGTCCAAGAAATTGAGCATCCAACTCCAATATCAATCCTTTAACCACCTTTGCCACCCAATGACAAACACCATCAATGTCAAACAATGAAAAGCAATGCTCACTTCTACCACATTAAACCAAACATTTGACCTAGTCAAATCAATTGAACACCAATTCCCACCTCTACCACATTTCAACACACACCACTAGCATGCCCCATAAGCAATGCCAAATTGAACTAATAATTGATGTATCTACCACACCTTCAACATTGTGAGTCACGTTGCAAGCCGAAAAAATTACAAACCTTGCCATATAGATGTTGTTTCAAGCAACACAAAAATTAAAATCCTTGTTGTATGAACATTGTTTCAAACAACAACAAAATTATTGACCTTGCCATATGGAAGTTGTTTAAGGCACCAAAAAAATAAGTAGGTTTACTTTGTTGGCTTGAATAATCTCACATCATGCTTACTATTGGAGCATAATTCAAAAGGGGTGAACAACTTAATTTTGCATTCAACTTTCACTAGCTATAATACATGTGCAAAGGCAACTTATGGGAATGGCAACATACTACGTATATTCGGATAGATTGTGCCCCAGTGCACCCACATCTTCTCACCATTCAAAACAAAAGCAATTTTGAGTCAATTTTGTTTTGTGTGGATTTTCCATGATTACCTTGTAACAACCCATCAAAGGACCAAAATTCAACACCATTAAAGGAAGAGTTGTTGTCATAATAACATATATATAACTAACCCTTGCAAACCTTCATCACATCAATGAAGTGACATATGAAAATGTCCCTCTTCTGAGCAAAATTTAGGAAAGACCACATAATATCCATCAATTGCAAAATACACACAAGCCCCAACAACAAATGTATGTCAGTGAAAAGATCAAAGTTTTCTTGCCATAAGCATGACACAAAGTCAAAATCTAATCCTAATTCTTTATTAAATTTGATGCAAAGTTTTTCTTTTAAAAAAACACCACATCATCATTAAGCTTAACCTTTGCCATTTGGGTAGAATTAAAATTAGCTTGTATCATTGTAAGAAAAGGATGGTATTATGCCATGATCCTCTTTAGAGGCTCCAACATAAACATCCATCTAATCTTCACTTTTTCAAAATTTTGCTTCCATTTGTCTCCATGATTTGAGCTATTTTTTGAAATTTGAAGTGCCATTTTGGTGAGTGGTTGAAATAGCCATACATGTCAAGCTTTAATGATTTAATTTTTGCAATGGAAATCAAACCACCCAAAGATTGAATTGCTAAGTTAATCCTATCACTAACACAATGAATGCCCATCAAAAAAGGTGCCCATGAATCTTTGATTTACTTTGTCATTCCTATTTCCCCACCCTATTTGTTCCATTTTCTCCACAACATAAAAGCTTTTTGGAAACACCTTCCTTGATTGGCCCTTCACCCTTGAATAAAACATTAATGACTACTTCAATTAAGTTACTAGACCTAAATCCAACAATTTTGTCAACACAAATTAAAATAGGTCATCTAGTCCAACCATCAACCACATAGGCATGAACACAAATCCAGAACCCATTCTCAATTGCTGCAACCTCATTGCATGATCAAGCAATGAATTGAGCTCCTTGGATGGCTATAATAATGGTCATTTGTATTTTATTATAGATGAATTCAACAAGGATCCAACTAGCTCCATCATACCAATGCATGGTTGGATTGTTTAAAACTTGCAAGCTCACAAACAATTCATACGAAGACTCATATTCCAAATTGGACAACCATGTGCAAGAATATGGAATGAAGTCTTTAAATGAACCACCTTATGATTTGCTTCACCTACAAGGCAATGCATTTGTTCCAAAATTCATTTAAAGGCCTGTTGGTGATACAACCTCATATTCTTCAAGTGTGCATAATTTTTAACAATGTGGCAAGTTTTGCACTAAAATTCTACACCTCTAATGTTTTATTAAGATATCCCACTTGCAACCCATAATTTATCCTTGTTTTCAATAAAAAGATAAACCTTTGCACTGCATAATGTGGATAAACCCCACCCTTTGCACATGGCAGTATAGTTGCCCACTCAATTTGGAACTTCCATGTATTATCATATGATTTTTTTGGCTTTTTTCCATCCACCTTATTCTTTTGCTTCTTCAAAGGTGGGTCACATTATGGGTTAGTTTGTGAGTCAAATAAACCCATATTCTACCTAGGGTCAAATGACTTAGGATATTCTTTAGGAGATACTTTAAACACTTAAAAAAAGAATCAGAGATGTTTGCACATTTACATTTCATACACAACTAGTCACTAAATTGGGTATAGATTCACAAAAAAAGGCCATGTGTCGCTAAGTGACAACTTGGGCCCATTATTAGAATTATAAGATGGGGGAAACATGGTGGACCATGGAATGTAACCCATGGTGCAAAGGAGCAGTGAGAATAAAGTTTTTAGATGAATTGGAGTACTTGACGATTGGAAAAGAATAAGACATGTTGAACAACAATGCAACAAAAAACAAAATGGGCACAATAAGTTATAGACACAAAGGAGTTGTAGACCTAATATGTTGACTTCAATCAAACCTTTGTATTGAACATTTATATAAAAATTAAATTTTCACGTCACCTTGGAATTGCTTAAACTACTTAGAAGGTCCACAAAAATTTCAACAATTTTTTTTATTGCAATATATTATTACCTAGGCCACTAAACTATACCCACATGTTTTGTGATAATAGTAATCTTTTGGCAAGGATGCTAGTCCATGAACTTGTGAGCATGAACATGAGCGCATGAGTAGGACATAATCTTTTTTTAAATATTCTATCTATGTCAACAAAATATTAAAAGAATATTCTTTGACACATAGGACAAGACATTTGTTGACATGGAAGAATATTCTATAATATGTCCCTAGATGAATGATCTTTATGGATGAATTTTATTCTAAACATTGGCAACAAACATTATTTTTGCAAATTATTGAACAAAAAAAATGAGGTGGAAACAATTTATGTTAGTTTCTTTCAAAAAAAATTCGACACATGAAATATTCAAGTCACATTTCAAAGTCATACTTCATATTTCCTTAATATGAAATATATTCAAGCTTTGTAGCATCTAAACCATATAGAATGTTAAATTCAATTCAATTGACCTAGTAAGAGGTATGTGCCAATCCAAACACTCCATGTTCACCATTAAGATGCATGTGCCCATTAGGAACAAAGACAATATGAGGTAGCCCATATCAATTTACATTGTCTACACCATTTCAAGTTTTTTATTTTCATTCACTCTTTTAACCTCTTGCATCTAGCACCATTTTTGTTATTTGTAGAATCAAATTGCATTTTTTTCCTCTACTACTAATTTACTAGATCTATACAACAATTTGCATTTTTTACATTAACACTACCTAGTTGCATTGTTTTTACCTCTACATTATGCTTGTAAGTAATCCTGAAATCTTTATTTTACAATGGTAAGAGGAAAATTAATGCCAATTTTCACACCAAACACCTTGGAATCAATGATTGAATATACATTAATCTCAAGCATATTGGATACAATATGTGAATGATAACAAAACCTTGGGAATATCCAAGAGATGACATTAAGTTATTCCCCCTCCAGCATTTGCTAGAAATTAGAACATGGGGAACATAATGGAAAAGGGCAATTGACAAAATCAATGAATGGGTGGCATGGTGATGGACAAATGCGAATATAGACAAAGAAAGTCTTGCATTACTAAAACAAATTGTAAACATTCTGAAGGAAGATATGGAAACCTACAATTGGGTGATGTTTACACATGCAATGGATTTTTTCAAAGAATGCGCAAGTTTGAAGAAGGTGATTCCATAATATTTTTTCACAAGCGTATTCAATGATTTGTTGACAAAAAAATTGGCAGCTAATTATCAACAGAATTTATGAAACCTCAAAAATTTTATGTAATTCTAGGTAGGCAAGCCTAGGTGCCACAAGAATTTAGGAACAAAGTGTTAAAACATCTTGTGAATTGTCACATGATAGGGCTGACCTTGAAACCACTATACATGTACAATAGTCGAAAACAACAATGTGTTGACTAATGGAGGACCCAAAATCATATTCTTTGCATTAAATTGTGGTTCAATAGATGTGTTAACATGAATATTTGTTCATAGTATGTGATCTTAGAAGGACATATTCAATTATGAAAAAACTACATATAATTAAGGTTGAATTTGAACATTGAAGTTGCTTATTGAACAAATTTGTTGTGATTATTGAAACAAGCAATCATTGAAAATATCACATCAAAGCAATAAATGATTATCATAAGTAAGCAATCAAATACATGATTCTATGGCTATTCAAACACATGTAAATTGTTTTGCCATTTGGAGCCATTTTGCCATGTCATCAACCATGCCACATGGCATTCCCTGGGCCAAAATTACAACAAATTAAATGCTTTCAATATGTGTAATATGCAATTCCAAGCTTTAAATTACACATCAGTTAAGATACTTACATGTTTAGATTGTTCACAAGATGGTTTAACTACTTTCACTACATAGTTAATGTCGCAACCCCACTTTGGCCAAGTGTGGGGGTGAAGCCCAACACTTCCAAAGTTGGGGACTTGGAGTCCTCCGGGACTCTCGAATGTTCAAAGCTCGACAGAAAGGCCCAAAACACCTCGCATTGGGGCGTTCTTGGTGTCATTGGAAAGGTCTTGAAACGTAGATATCGAAAATGGCCTTGATTGACAATTGGGACATCTTCAGCCCAAGTTATAGGCAAAAGAAGGGCCGGGAGTCAAATTGGCAGTTTGACTCCCGACCATTAAAAGTCGGGAATCGACCTGTTCCCGACGTCCGAATTGAGAGTGCGACACGGCGTTGAAAAGATCTCGACAAGGGCTACAACTTTGGTTTAGACCTTGTTGTGATCGGACTTTGCAGTCGGGAGTTATGGCCGTTCAAAGTTCCGGGAGTCCCGCCAGGATAATTTCGGGACTCCATTTCGGGAGTCCCAACAAAATGTGCCATTTGGATGTAGTCCCCATGGCGAGCTGCAGAGAATACTATAGCGAGTAAGGTGGTGGCCTACTCCCGAGTCCGGGCCGTGGTGAGTCTTGTGTGTTCAAGTGCCTGTGGCAAGTCCCAACACCAAAGGGTGTCCCGAATGCTAAACTAACCTCTTGTGGTTGGTTTTTGGATGCAGATTCACACGAGCTAAGCTAGTCCCTCTTTCTAGTCTAATGTCGGGGCTCCCAACTCGACCCTCTACCCCTTTCTAAAGTTAGAAGCCGGGAGCGTGCCTCCGAGTCTCAACTTTCCACAACTTGACTTTGTGGAACCCTCAAGTGGGTTTCACCCCGTGACTTGGGAGCGCGTCAGTTAAAGATTTTTTTGACATCCTAAAATCAAGTGAAACTTGGAAACTTGATGTGAGAGTTGAGGTAAGAATACAATAAATTATACAAGTCCTATTGGCTAGAGGCCATATATTGGACACATGGCATGTAAACAAAAATCTCAACCAAAAATGACATTAAGCAACAATAGACCTAAGGGGTAGTAAAATGTTCATAATTACTTGATTACCCATAAAATGCATGATAAGATTTGGAAACATATTTTTTGGTTCTTAAGAAATTTCTAGTTTTTTTGCCATTTGTAAATGTTTAAAATTTGCAAGTCCCATGTACAAATAATCCAATAAAAATTAAACAACTTTCAAGAGGCCATTGAATGCAAAAATTAAATAGTGACCTTATAAAATTATCTCTTTTGGGAGATATTTAAAACTATGTATGATTGAACGAATAAAGTTTAATTTCTTTCAATGAGCATCTAAGTAGCAATCAAAGTAATTGTATTATAAGTTGAATTGTTCATTTGCACCATGTCACAATATCCATATTTAAAACACTCTTGTTGAACGCCATGAAACTTGGACTTATACCCATCTGTAGAAACAAGAGAGCTCAAGACTATAGATGTAGAGTTCCAAGTAGCGGTTGGGTATGGGGCATCTTCTAATCACTTGCAAGATTACAAGATATATGAGATGGTGATAAAAATGTTTTTCCCGAAGTTTTTGAACAACTTGTGACAACCTCCTAGAGAGAATCCATGGCCAACACAGTCGACAAATCAAAAATATAGAATGTTGTCTCACCGACAGTGTGACTACTTCCTTGAATTTCAGGCCAATTACAAAATAATTAAATTAGTTTTGTAATGAAAGTGGTTAAGGAGCACTTCCAAAGCTGAAAATGATGCATATGAAACTCTAAAACTTGCTTAGAACATAGAGATGGATCAATTAGTGTCAACTAGTAATATTACCACAAGTGAGGTGGAAAGGAGAACTCTTCACCATGCCTAAAAGACATAATGACAAATTTGGAAGGAGACGATGGATTTGGAGGACACCACAGTGATGCCTACATCGAATTCCACAATGGGTCCTAATGAAATGAACAACCCACCAATGGCACTCAACCATGTTTAGTATATTTGAAACATAATCTCACGACATCATTCAGAAGAATTTGGAATAAATATGGGTGATAATGAACAACTTTGTGTAAACAAAGAACATGGAAGCTTTGATGGTCATGGAGATAATTATTGTCTCATGAAATGTTCGTTGAATAACAATGTGATTTTTAATAGAAATAACAATATGTTCACTATTAAGTGAGTACGATATAGGTGGAGAAAACAACTAGCGGACAATCCAGTGGTTTTGTGCAATATGAAGATATTGGTTTGAAAATAGGCATCTAATGTGCCCCAAACTCCTCAAGAGACCCAAAGGTGGGTCCCGAAGAGAAATAATTTAAAAAAAAGACTTGGGACACGTTCCTTAATTCGTAGCACTTTGAGGAAAAAGGTGTGCTAGAGCTCCAAGATGGGACCAGGACAAACTCACAAGCGAAAGTTCAACATGAGGTCAACTTGCATAACTAAAAAAAAGGGCAATTAGTGCAAGTTGAATGGAAGTGGTGTGAGGAATTTATTAGGGACAACTTCAAGCACAAGCTTTACACGACCTATAATCTTTGGGAGGAGGCACCACTCCCTTCCCTATAGTATATTTTGTGCCTCTCCGCTAGGACTACATCCAAATGTCACTTTTCCCCAAGACTCCCAAATGAGAGTCCCAAAATTGGGCCTCTTAATGGATGCTCATATCTTTTTCAAATCAAGTTTTTTTCTAAAAACGCAAGTGAAATAACTTATAGCCCTTAAAAAGATATTTTTAACGGTGTATAACACGCCCCAATTAGACTTCATTTGACCACTGCTTTCAAGGGATTTGTGCTTAA
>Ga0209611_10004782_pt1 | contig 23008 bp, 15 predicted proteins | sample S1TSphgellanicum_3_FD_187693 | JGI IMG/M metagenome (GOLD analysis project Ga0209611, IMG submission 187693) | Host-associated microbial communities from peat moss isolated from Minnesota, USA - S1T2_Fc - Sphagnum magellanicum MG (SPAdes) (version 2) | ecosystem: Host-associated > Plants > Peat... | reverse complement strand
TAATAGAATAACCACCAATAGCCATTAGTAGATTAATCACGAATAACCATTAATAGAATAACCACCAATAGCCATTAGTAGATTAATCACGAATAACCATTAATAGAATAACCACCAATAGCCATTAGTAGATTAATCACGAATAACCATTAATAGAATAACCACCAATAGCCATTAGTAGATTAATCACGAATAACCATTAATAGAATAACCACCAATAGCCATTAATAGATTAATCACGAATAACCATTAATAAAATAACCACCAATAGCCATTAATAGAATAATCACCAATAATTATTAATAGAATTATCACTAAAAAACATTGATAGCCCCAAATAAAATAGGTACCAATAGCCATTAATACCACCAATAACACTAATAAAAGAACAACCAATAGCCATATATTATAATTGTTTAAGATTGCCAAAAATAATTTAAGGTGAAATAACTTTCAATAATCAAAAGTAATTTATAATAACTACAAGTAATCTAAATTGAAATAATTTATAATAGCAAAAAAAAACATAAAATAAAAAAATAAAACTTAAAATAGTTGAAAATAGCCTAAGGTGAAATAAGTTAAAATAACCAAAAGTAATTTATAATAACTGCAAATAGTTTAAATTGAAATAATCTACAATAACCAAAAATAACATAGAATAACCAAAAAAACTTACAATAGCTGAAAATAATCTAAGTTGAAATAAGTTAAAATAGTAAAAATAACTTAGAATAACTAGAAGTAGCCTAGGGTGAAAAAACCAAAAATAATGAGAATAGCCATAAATAGTCGTAAATAATGTAGGGTGAAATAATTTAAACTAATGAAAAATAGTCATATAATAATTGAAAGTAGCTTAACATAGGTAATATTATTATATACAAAAAAAATCCATTTATTAAAAAAAAATTCAAAAGAATGGTCATTGAAATGTTATTGAATAATGATATTCAACTTTTTTTTTGTTCAAATGATTTTAAACATTCAAAAGGAAATAAATGTAATTATGCATACTATTGAATTTTAGAAAAAAGTAAATTCGAATAATTTCATTTGAACAAAATCTCAATAAGATATGAATTTTTAAATTTTATGTTTTTGTAATGTTTAAAATGAAGTATTTAATAAATAAAATGTAATGTAACATATTTTCACAACAAGTGTGATGGCTTGATGGTAAGGGTGTTTGCCCCCATTCCAAAGGTTAAGGGATCAAATTCATGGGTGGTGTTATGTGTGGTCAACAATGGTATGTTGATCAAATATTCTTCTATTGAATTCTCCTATGATTACATGGCCTACTTACTTACCTAGGCTAGGTTTTTAACTTAACGTAGGTAGTGACATGTGTCAATAAATAATAGGCATTAAAAATCATGAAATTATCAATAATATTCTATATTAAATACTTAAAATTTAATTAATTTTCCATACTTATTAGTTAATTAACTAGCAAGTGAATGGTTTGGTAAATTTGTATTTCACTTGAGAATAACCTTGTTTCACTAGGTATTAGTGAAACAAATCATTGTCCGTAGCAACTGGTCCTCGTTCACTAAAGGGTTAAACAATTTCACTAGGTGAAAATGTCCAAATTCACTCAAAAATCTAATGAAACCCAAAGTGAATTAGGACACATTTCCTAGTAGTGCTTGTTCAACAACATTATTTTTTAATCACATCCAATGTACCTTGTTCAACACTACTTGCTTTTCAAATAATTTGATTATCCCAACTTTTGGAAAAGTGAAGACCTCTCCTCCTAAAATGGGGCTCCTCCACTACTACTCATATTACTCCAATTATCAACTATTAGGGAGTGAGAATATGTTGTCCTTCACATGTTGGTTTGCAAGTCACTTGTTTAGAATTCCCACAACCCTACCTTTTGAATTGTAACCCAAAAAATTTCCAAGGGTTTTTGAGACTTCTAAAATCCCTTCAAACTCTCACTATTATAATTTTTAATTTTTTGACTAAAGAAATTGTTCAAAAAAGACCCATTGTGGACAAGCATCAAGAAAACATTTCAATCATTTTAGAAAAGTCGTTTTGAACCTATCCATTGTGACTAGGCCATGTACTTTTTGACTAGGCTTAGGTTGGCATATTTAACTAGTCATTTCAACTAGTACGATTAGTTATTTTGATTAGTCAATACAACAGTCAAATGATTTTTTGATTGGTCAAACACCATTTTGATTAGGCAAATGCCATGTGGCATTTAAATAGTGGCCACCCAAGATAAACCACGTGGCATCTAAACATTGGCCACCTAGTTATGCCACATGGCATTTAAACATTGGTCATCTAGCTATGCCATGTGACATTTAAACATTGGCCATTAGGTTCTACCATATGGATAGAACCTAAGCAACCTAAGTTAAAGCTAAAATTAAATACCTACTCTTAAGGTCCCTATGTTTAAGAACCTATAACCTAAGCTCCTAGGCCTAGGTCTAGGAGCTTATAACTAACGACTACATAAAGAAGCCTAAAGTAGGCTAAGGCAACCTAAGTTATGACCTTTAATAAGCTTAAATGTACATTTATTAAATGTAGGAAAATCCTATTTCATTTTGAATTTGGCCTTTAAAGTTGAGCCTTTTTAATCAGCTCATTCTAAATGGCCTTCTTTTTAAAAATATTTCTTATGTCTTGCGTGTTTGTGGTGCATCTATTTATATTGTTCATCATTTGGAAAGGATGACAAACAATATGGGACAATCTTTTGGGAGGGGAGAAACATTTTCATGTTCACACAACACTAGAGTTTTTTAGTTCACATACATTATTCTTAAATAACTATGTAAGATACATAAATTAAGTAAATAAATAAATAAATAAAGAGGTAGGTGAATATGTATGTTAATTAAGTTAAAATAAAGATTAACAATAGTTAATGTCTAGTTATTTAGTTATAATAAAAAAATTACAACCATATTATAAATCCTTGAATTGTATGAAATATCAAGATAGTTATAATGTATTATACTATTGATTGATAATTACAACCAAATTATAATTAATCCTTACAAATTTGACCTAATTCATTATATATTATCCATAATTTATTTGTAATAATTAATATTTAACAACTTAATAATAATTTCATTAGTGTATTTTAGGTAAATAACTAATTAACCAACTAGTAATTTATCATTAGTATATAAATGGCCAAACCTAAACTATATAATTATGTTACCTATAGGCTAAAGTATAAGTAAATAAGTGGAGTATGGGTGGGGTATGTATAAATAAATATACCTACATATAAGTTACTTATATTTAAGTTATTTAGCCACATACTTACATTATAGAAATTAAATAGGTGGTTAGTTTAACCTAGGAAAAATTAATTATGGCAAAATTAATGATTGATAAAATAATAATGCCTAAATTAACTACAACTAAAGTAATTATGGAAAAATTAATGATTATTAAACTAATAATGGCTAAAACAACCCAACAAAAATCATGGAAAAATAATCGTGATTAAACTAATTATGGGTAAAATAATTATGGAAAACCCAACCATGACTAAATTAGAAATGATTAAATTAACCATGAGTGAAGTAAATAAGGCCAAACAACCAATGAATAAATATTTTATGGCTAAACCAACCATGGCCAAACCAAAAATGGCTAAAACTGACCATGAGTAAAATAAATATGGTTAAACTAATCACAAGTAAAATAAATATGGCCATACTAACCAATGAATAAATATTTTATCGTTAAACCAACCATGGTTAAATTAGAAATGGCTAATTACTTAATGAATAAATATTTTATGGTTCAACCAACTATGCATAAATTAATTATGGCTAAAATCAAAATGGTTCAAATAATTATGGAAAAATTAACCATGGCTAAAATAAAAATGGTTAAACTAACCATGAGTTAATAAATTTGGCTGATTATTTGAATTAATAAATATAGTTTAAATAATTATTTAGTTAGTTAATTCAGATAATTAATTATCAAAATAATTATTTAGATAATTGATGATCTGAATTCAAATAAAAATCAATAATTATTCACCTAAATTAACAAATTTTATTATTTAAATTATGATAATTAATTAATCAAATTTAAATAATAAAATTTGTTAATTTAGGTGAATAATTAAATATATTACATATTAATTACCAATTAATAAATTATTATAAAATAATTCATCATAAATTATTAAATAATAAACATGAATTTGAGTAGAAAACATCAAGGTATATAGAGATATGTCCATATGTACACCAAGGTTTTTTCTTTCAAAATTTTCAAGTAGGTGCACTAGTTAGGATTTTAAACATTAATTAGCAATAAATGGCAATTGTCCTAGTGAGCAAGTACATTTTTTTGGGAATCTTGCTTAGTTTTAACGACCTACAGTAACACATTGTCCAAATTTGGTGACTTCTAGTTTTTTTTCCTCAAATATGGAGAATTAAAAGAAATTTCCCAAAAATTCCTTTGTTTAATTTGCCAACCTTTTTTTAATGTCACCAAGTGGCGAAAATTCACCACAAAAAAAATGTTGATGTTCACGCTTATTAAACATTTAATAAAATATACACATTGCTTTTAATTTCAATTCAAAAATAGATTTTCACCTTTCATGAAATTGTATGGTTTGATATGTATGTATGCAAACATGATATTATGAATTGCAATATTATTAATACAATAATTGAACACCAATCACAAAAAATAGGACTATTGTATTACTATAATATTTTAAAATGAATTATTTAGTTAATTATGGAAAAAATGAATTATTTGAGTTAATTAATTCCACAAATTGTCTGAATTATATTGATTAATTTATATTAAAGGTTAATTATTTAATCTAGTTTTTAGCTCATAATAATTAAATAAATAAAACCATAAATTAATATTTAGTAGATTATTTTAGAATATTATATATTATATATGCCACAAGATGTAACCCTTGTGAATGCCAAAGAGCTATCCAACAAATAATCAATTATTATCAATTTTGCATTTGCTCGTGTAACCTAAAACAATCTAGGTGTATAAGCTTGAATACCTTGATGTACCTTCGATATAAATATTTTAAATATAGTTTATGTAGCATTTGAATCCAATTTGAAGTTTACAAATTCACATTTTATATGGATAGTGAATCAATAATATTTTATTAATGGTTAAACAATGACATTGTAATGGCCATTGAATTGAAAAGCAATGCTAATATTGTGGTCCTAAAGTGACACATATATATGGAACAACTAGTGGCATCTAGGTGGCCACATAGTGGCATAATTATGGGCAATTAGTAATACAATAATGGCCATTTAGTGGCAACATAGTGGCCAATTAATTGCACGAATAGACTTCATGGTTGAAAATCGATTACAAAGCTTATACCTCATGGACGGTGGGAATGCAGACGCATGGTGTAATCACACGTATGAAAGTTGTACGCTAATTATAGAAAAGTTGTTTAATGTGTAATTTGTTTTTAATAGTCCTAACTCTAATTGCACGTTACAATTATAATGTAACTCCTCAAAAAATCAAACATAATTGACTACATGCATAAATATGGTGCATATAAATTACTAGATACGAAATAGATTTAGATTTGTGGTGTAGCTACTGAACAATGAGTTATTTTTTGAAATGGAAATTTATTTATTAAGTCATCATATTTATAAAGTGTAACTGCATAGAAGTTGCATTTTGGAAGATGTTAGTTGTAACACAATTATATTTGAGTGGTTTTAAAACTTTAGTTGTAGGGCAATGTGGTCTCCATGGACACCATTTTTCATATTGATGGTTAATATTTTATTATATTGAAAAATAACACAACCCCAAAATGTGGTTTTTATGACTCGAACATTTTGCAACTAATGCCAAACATAATCATGTAGTCATATGTGACTTTTAATTGCTACCATCTTAATGATTATGGTCAAAATTATGATTACATAACTATACATACGACTATAATTAGGATTGGAAGTAAATATGGCTTAAAATATGATTACATAACTAGTTTATTCATATTGAAGCAATATTTGAATTTGAAATAATATAACCAAATTCAATTTAGTTTGAAATCAATAAATAATTTTTTAAATAGTCTAATTCAATTTAATTTAGCCTAATTTAGCTTAAATAACATAATTTAGTCTAATTTAACTTAATGTTGATCTAATTTAATATAATTTAAACTAATTTAAACTAATTTATTTTAGTTTCATTATCCAAATTTAGCATAGCAAAATATAAATAACTTTGATTAGCTTGGTTTAACAAATTATAATTGGTTAAAAAAAAATCAAATTGAACCAAATTAACCAAATTGAAGCAAATTGAAACAAATTTAACCCAAGTTTAGTTAAATTTAACTTAAATGGTCTAATTTAACCATGTTTTGCAATGTTTTGCCAAGTATATTCAAATTTAGCCTAAATAGCCATGTTTAACCATGTTTAGCCAATTTTAGCATCAATACCTTATTTTAACCAAAGTTACCTAAAATTTGCCAAGTCTAGACAAGTTTAATTTTAAAATAATTGTGTTTAGCCAAGTTTATCCTCAATACCCTAATTTAACTTAAAATTTCCAAGTTTTTCCAAATATAACCAAATTAAAACTAAGTAACTATTTTTAGGCAAGTTTAGTTTCAATACACTAGTTTAGTCTAATTTATTTAAAATTTCCCAAGTTTTGCCAAGTTTATCTTCAATACCTTAATTTAATCAAATTTATCAAAGTTTGCCAAATGTAGCCATGTTTAACTTAAGTAGCCAACTGCAGCCAAGTTTAACTTAAATAATCATGTTTAGCCAAATTTTGCTAAGTTTTGCTTCAATACCCTAATGTAGCCTAATTTATCTAAGTTTTGCCAAGTTTTTGCCAAATTTATCTTCAATATCCTAATTTAATTGAATTTATTTAACTTTTGCTAAATTCAACAAAGTTAAACCTAAATAGCCAAGTTTTGCCAAGTCTAGCCAAGTTTAACCCAAATAGCCATGTTTTGCTTCAATACTTAGTTTAGCTTAATTTATTTATGTTTTGCCAAGTTTATCCTTAATACCTTGATTTAACCAAATTTATTTAAGTTTTGCCAAATGTAACCAATATTAACCTAAGTTATCAAATTTTGTCAAGTTTTGCCTAAGTGTTCTAATTTAGCCTAATTTTTCCTTGTTTCATTAAATTTATCTTAAATTGTTTAATTTAGCTTAATCAATATTAGCTTTGTTAAGTTTTGCCAAATCTAGCCAAGTTTAACTTAAACAATTGTGTTTAACTTAATTTATGCCAATTTAGTCAAGTTTAGCTTATTTTAGCCTAGTTTAAGTTTACGTTAGTTTATGGTAAATAGGTCTACATTTAGGTTAGGAATGCTAAGTTAATTTAGGTTAACCTATGTTAGCCAAAGCTAGGCTACTAGTTAGCCTAAATTAGCCTATCATCTAAGTCAACTTTGGGAATTATGTTAACTTGAGCTAAAAACATTATTGTTTATAGATTAGTGGCAAGTAATAATTATTTTAAATAAATAATGTGGTGCAATGGTTAAAGACTTGTTCCACAAAGTGAAGGTGGGGGAGTTCAAGTCCTCCCACTTGCAAAACTAGACACCTAGACACCTAGACACTTAAACACTTAGATACCTAAATACTTTGATGGCTTGCCTAGCTTGAAGATTTATTATAATGTTTAGGTTAGATTGTTTAGAGTAGGCTTTCTAGGCTAGGCTTCCTAAGCTAAATCCCCTAGGTTAGGTCCCCTAGCAAGATCTTGTTGGATCCAAGACCATGTCCTTTGTGACTATAGTCATGGCGGACCGTAATCACTAACATGTTTGCAACTAATGGCATTTACAATGTGCTTGTTTGGATTAGTAGTCATATAGTCATATCTAGTCATAGATGGCACATACGATCACATTTTTATAATCCTAAATGTCATATTTTGGCATTGTGTAATAGCAAAGTGTGCCATACATGTGGTCAATGTTTTTTTTACATGTGGAAAAATATGTTTTTGCAATTCCAATAGAAACCATTATAATTGCAAAAATGATTAAATTACCATCCATTAATGGATGCCATGAAAACTCCAAATGATATATGCTCATTTTTCATCCTCATTCTCAACTAACATTTAAACAATTGTATGTGTAGTCACATACATGTACAATTGTGTGTGTATATACATAGTCACACATATGTGACTATAATTGAAACTTAGTTTCACATGTGGTATAGTTGCATATATGATTAAAACAATTTGCAACTATTGTAACACATAGGCCTAACATATTTGTAGTTGCAAAATTAGTTGATTTGGACACTAGTTGCAACATAGTCACAAATCCAAGGTTGGGATGGACAAGATTTCTTTTAGTGTGTGTTGAAATTGACAAAAAAATGAACACATCTAAATAAATGTCGACATGACAACTAAAGCAAAAATGATCCATCATGTCATTTGTGATAACATTGTTTCCAATTCAAGAATTTTTATCATTTTTTAAACACACATTAATTTGCCTCTACTCTGCAAACTAGAAATCCTTTTTCAATTTATTTTACTCCAAATGATATAAGCTTGAATTCAATTTAGGTACAACAACCATTTTAATTAGATGTGTTTTCTTTGTATAGTTCTTAAAATGCAATGATTAAATTACTAGAAGTCTTAGCATGCAATTTGATTTAGTTTATAGGATTTTAAGGCCGAATTTAAAAGATGTTCTTTTATATTTCATTGTGTTAGATTTTAGCTGTAATGTAATTGGTTATACATAGTTAAATTATATAATCTTTTATCTTGGACTACGTGGATTGATAAAACAAGCTACATGAAGGTTTTTTTGTTTAGTTGTGTGGAATGGAGATGGAACTAAACTTAATGTTAAATCAAATCAAACTTCAATTTTGTTAAGAAAAGATCAAAATTAAAAGTTTTAAAATTTCAAAAAAATAGTTAAGATTGGATCAAAGGTTTAATTCCCATAGAATTATTCCACACTATTATAACAACATATTTGCACTTCACGTGCATACATTCACTATTTATGCCTTGATTTTCAACACATTTAACATTTCCATTCATTAAAACACCATAGTCATGGTTATTTCATATAACTAGAATTTACACTTCAAAATACATTGTAAAAAATTCCAAAAACAAAATTACAATTCATTTCATCATATTTAAATACTACAAAAAATTCATACAACGATATGAACATAGAATCCATTACATAAGTTTATGTTTCTTTATATTATTGAAAACATGAATCAAAATTACAACAGAATCCCCATGTTTTGTTGAAATGAAATCAAAACAACAAATAAAATCTATGGCGTATCAAAATAGAATCTATGGTTTTTCTACTTCAAAGTACTTATAGTTTCCTTTCACCTTTCCCCAAAATTGTGTATAAGAGTAATCTTCTTCTTCCCTAGATATTCCCTCTTTAGGCAGTCCCAAGTCACATCATCATGATTCAAAATCAGCAGGAATTAAAAATTCAAGACTACAATGTTCCATGAACAATCCTTGTCCCAAATGCCCTGTTCATCCAAATCCTATAATCATCCTACCCCCTTAACATACACTAACATTTCATGCCTATCCATCATTTATATCTCATGGTTACCTATGCCAATTTCCCAAACGTCTACATCAATGTAGGTTAGTACTTCCTATTTCGTGGGTACTTACAACAATTTCTGAAATGTTTATGTCAACATAGGTGTATCTCAAATCGGAGTAGCTACACACCCATTTCAAGCATATCAATCCCTCCCATCTTGTGGGGTACCTACGCCAATTTCCCAAATGTCTACATCGACATAGGTTCAATGGGAGTAGCTACATTAACATTTCATGCCTATCCATCCCTTATATCCCGTAGTTAATATTTTTCAAGCCTATATGTCCTTTATATATAGATAACCATGAGATCTCCTAGTTACCTACACCAATTTCCCAAACATTTATGTCAATGTAGGTGTATCTTGAACGGGAGTAGATGCACACCCATTTCAAGCCTGTCTGCCCCTCCCATCTAATGGGTACCTACACCAGCTTCCCAAATGTCTACATTTATGTAAGGGTATTTCGAATGGGAGTTGCTACGCACCCATTTCAAGCCTATCTGTCCTTTCCGTTTGGTGGGTACCTATGCCAATTTCCCAAATCTCTATGTCAACATAGGTGTATCTCAAATGGAGTAGCTACACTAACATCTCAAGCCTATCCATCCTTTATATTTCATGGTTACCTACGCCAATTTCCCAAACGCTATGTTGATGTAGGTGTATTTCAAATGGGAGTAATTACACACCCATTTCAAGCCTATCAGTCCCTCCTGTCCCATGGGTACCTATGCCGGTTTCCCAAATGTCTATGTTGACATAGGTGTATATTGAATGGGAATAACTACACAAACATTTATGAAGCCCATCTGTCCCTTATATCTCATGGTTACTTATTTGAATTTCCCAAATGTCTACATTTACGTAGGTGTATTTCAAATGGGAGTAGCTACACACCCATTTCAAGCCTATCAATCCTTCCCATCTTGTGGGTACCTATGTTAGTTTCCCAAATGTCTACATTGACATAGGTGTATCTCAAATGGGAATAGCTACACTAACATTTCTCAAGCCTATATGTCCTTTATATCTCAAGCCACTTATGCGAATTTCCAAATGTCTCCAACGATGTAGGTGTATCTCAAATAGGAATAGCTACACACCCATTTCAAGCCTATCAATCCCTCTTGTCTTGTGGGTACTTACGCTAATTTCCCAAATTTTTATGTCAATGTAGGTGTATCTCGAATGGGAGTAACTACATTAACATTTCATGCATATTTGTCCTTTATATTTCCTTGTTACCTACGACAGTTTCACAAACATCTACGTCAACGTACTTGTATTACAAATGGGAATAGTTACACACCCATTTCAAGCCTATCAATCCCTCCCGTCCCATGGGTACCTATGCTAGTTTCCCAAATGTTTACATCAACATAGGTGTAAATTGAATGGGTGTAGCGACACACCCATTTCTAGCCTATCCGTCCCTCTCGTCTGGTAGGATCCCACGTTAGTTTCCCAAATGTTTACATCAACATAAGTTATTTTGAATGGGAGTAACCACACACCCATTTCAAGCCTATCTATCCCTTATATCTGATGGTTACGTACACCCGTTAGCCACACTGATGTCCACATTAGTTTTGGTGAATCTGGCGTAGCCTGAAGCCATTTTATAGTTGACCTAATTTGTAATAGGCACAGCCTTTATAACAAAATATGTATTATATTCTATGATTGGCTAAATCAAAATCATCAAACCATTTCATAATATCAACGAAATCCTCATTTGGGCTTATAACCATTCAATTGTATTATGCATCATTTGGGAAAAATATTGCATTTTTAGTTGAAGAGAAAAAAAGTTGGGTTGTTTTTATTGAAACTACAAGTACAACTTGTTTTGTTATCTACTAGCAATTAACTACCCTAGTTTGGGATGATCACTAAATAGATGTTAGGGGAACCCTAACCTTGGTTGTACTTAAAAACAAACTAAGCATAATACTCATCTTTCATTTCATCAATCCAATGCATCCAACGAAATGTCTTATGAACAACTTGCTTCTCTAGCTTCATTTTTAATGAATTTGCAACCCTCAAGTCTTTGTTGTTAGGCTCGAATGGAAGGTAGATATTCTTCTATCATATTTATAGACATTGTTGAAGCCATGGTAATGGCTACTTGTTCCACATAACATGTAGTCACATGAATCATGTTTCAGAATAAATATCTTTGGAAATTTGTCTCAGTTGGGGTGTTCTACCATTAATTGGTGGTAGTTAGTAAGGTGTAGATTTTACATGTGGTCAAAAAATCACAATGTTTATTCTCAAGGACTCACCATGTTCTTCGAAGGGACCCATTGTGACTTGTTGATACTCCTTGGTCGTCAATGTTTACATCAAGTCGATGGGATAGTGTCCTTGTTGTCCTCCTCCTCTTCATCAACTATTGTGGTATGCTTCTCCAAACCTATTTGGTTGACGAATGGCCTTGCCCTCATTGGAAACATTACGTCCAAAAGCAAGTCATGAATAGTTATTTATTCTTCCCATCCACATATTGACCTTCATGTTTCCAAGGCAATGAGAATACATGCACCTACATTAATCAATATAAGAAACATGATAATCACTTATGAACCTCACACAATATTAGGTACCATTGGTATAGTTCAAATATAGTGCATTTGACCTTTATTGGCCATACCTATTCTTGTCGTCAAGTCTAACACCCTTCCTCCTTGTGGGCTGCAACATTCAACAAGTTCTTGCGTAACACATGGGTTTTCTCCTTCCCACCCCTCCATGGCACACCTTGTTTTCCCCTTTTGAATGTTTTATCCATGACCACATTGTAAAGGACGTCAAGATTTACTAGATCGATGTTTGGGTCAATGTATGCCATCGAATTGTCCATCAACTTGAATCCCCACCCTAGCTATGTCCAACAAATAACTTCAAATAGCAATGTTTACATCCAACAAGCAATCACTAGTATGAATATATAGTGGATTTATTCAAATTTGATATTCTTCTCCAAAATATTATTTTTTACCTATGCTTTTGGCAGATTGAGAGGAACCGAATTCACAATTGTCCAATGTTTGAATTCCTTGTTGAATGGTGTTCCTCTCATGTGTCTTTGCATCTCCTTTTGAAGCTCATGGTCACAAGAGAGCATGAACAAGACTTTTGCATTGTCACACCCCCATAGGTTCACTATAGACACTACTACAACAAACTAGTCCAACATTGCTCTTGTGTTTCACAATGGAATGGACTCTATCGATAGGCCATGGACCATATACCCATCTAGGACATCAACAATAATGAAGTCAAAATGTGCGATCTCCTCCTTGCCCTCTCCCCCTAGTAGATTTCAACAATCCAACTACATTTTGACAAAAATCATTTGGTAGTTCATGGGCTGCAAGTTCAAAACAATCCAAACTATAGTTTTGTTGACGATATTTTCACCTGCCTTGCAAATTGAGACATGCTTGCAATCCCCAAGCTTCTAGGCATTTTTTGTTATGTAAGTATGCCATATAAATTCCTAGCCATGACTATGGGATTAGAAGCACATCTTTCTTCTCTACCACTCTACTCATATTTGTCACAATGGAGTACCTTACCATGTGTTTTTGTTTCTTTGATATACCTTGCGCTTGTGTCAATGTCACCTTTTCATCGCATTTGGGTTCTTTGCATGATCCTTCCATTTGCGCTTGTAAAAATTTTCATGTTACAAGATAGTTCACTTGGGTTCCGTTTGCAATGCCAAATGCAATGAAGTTTGATGCACTTTGTTGTGCATATGGGCTTGGTTTCAATTGTCTCTTCCCTTTGTTCGTGGTCAGATTGGGTTGACATGAATGTTTTTCAATGTTCGTGATATCTCTTCCATTGCATTTGCATCCACCTCTCAACTCTGCATCCCTCCTGCTGAATTTTCTTCTTCATGTTTACATGATCCATAAAATTCCTTTTCCTCCTCCGAGATTTGAGTGACTTGTAAGTCTAAATACCATCTCCTCGATCATAAATGTTTGATATTCCATCCCTTTAGCTATTACTTGTTGCAAAGAACGATGTTTGGTTCTTCCCATGATTCGAACCAAGTTAGAAGTTTGGTAATGAACCCCCTTGCAATTAAAACAAATTTCATGTACCTGCCATACCAAATTATCCCTATTGAAATTTGTTACTTCTTTTGGGTGCTCACAAATGAAGTTGTGTTGTTTGTACTCATCGAAACACGCATCATTGGAGAATTTGCGAGTTGTATGGTTGTTCCTCCCAAGTACTAGATCGGAAAATTGTTGTGCCTTTCTTCAAATTGTTCGAGTTGAATTCATGCAAAAATATTCCTGAAAAGTATTTCGTTGTGTATTTTGACAAGTATGAATCTATTCCACCCATCCCTCCCCGAACTTTGGCTTCTCATATATTATTTGCATGTGTTGTTGATGGTTGCTCTCTAGCTCCTCGACCTTATCCTTGCATGCTTGTAAAAGTTGCATTCAACAATGCTACAACTTTTTACGTACAAACTTGTTTCATTTCCAAACATAGTTCAAAAATAGTGTTTACATCACTCACTAGAATATTACTTTATTTGAAAGCCATGGGTCCAATGATGTGTTCCCCATGAACTTCAATGGGAATCCATGTGCTAATTTCTCCATGTCATCCTTGATCTGGATCTTCATCTAACTCACTATCTTTTCGATATTCACCGTTGTGTGTATGAAACAAGACAACTTATCAATTGTCCATTTTGGCTCCATTTGCACAAAATTCTCCTTCAAAATATTGAAGAACTCTTCGTTGTTGGATGGATCAACAATTGGCAAAAGCTTCCCAACTTTATTTTTATACTTCGAACGAACCTTTCCAAACGCCTTTTCCTCTTGCTTTTCCAAATCCTCCACCCCTTTCCTCGTGATCAGATCCTTTCAATTTTCTAACATTGCCTACTTTTTGCACCACTTGTTAATGTCTTTTTTGCATAAAGTGTTGTGAACAAATTTCCACGATTAGTTACAAAACTCATCCATATGTTCCAACCATCAACAAAAATACTAATGAAAGGAACATATGACTTCACTTGGTATGAAGCATCCACTAAGACTCTTGTGGCACATTGTACCATTTCTTCACCTTTTCCATTCGTCGTATTGATGAATAAAATTGTTCCTTTGATAACAATACTTTCTACCATTCCAAGGGGTTCCTTCCCATTGTCTGTAACCTTATGATCTCGTGGAGTAAATGTTCATGTGCATTGTCTCCAAGGACCTACATGGATGGGATGCAATTCAATTATTTCAACACAACTGACTTTTGAAAACCTCCATGGTTGTTTAAACAACGATAAATACATAATTTCTAATCCTATATTTTGGTATAAAATCTAAACTGAAATACAATAAAGGGTGCGAACAAGATACAATAAATGCCTATAGTTTTCCAAGTACATGACATGTTTTTTCTTCATCATTTTTTTAAAAAATGAATTTTTGAAAGTGCCTTGATTCCTTATAAATTCAATGTTTCATATTTTAAAATGATAATATTTTCAAATCATAACCAATTTTTATTTTTTTACATCTTTATGTTTTTTTGTATGATAAACTACAACTTTTCATAACACATCATGTACATTTTACCTCATTTATGCGTGGCAAAAGACTTTTGAAGTTCTAAAATTCTAGATAAATTTTGGAAAGTTTTTTTTAATTTGTACAATTTTAAAATTTCACATATCTTAAGGTATGTGACACACCCCCACATCCTTGAAAGATTCAAATGTGAGTTCAAAAGTGAAAAAAACAAAATAAAAAGGAGTTAGGGTATGTTCCTCAACTCACAACACTTCAAAGGGTAGAAGGGCGTGTTGGAGCTCTGGGATGGAGACTACAATGAGTGACAAGTGGGTCAATTATTCACACAGACCTACACAAACCAAATAATAAGTTGTTTAGTGCGTAATTGAAGCACTTTTGATGCATAAACGAGCCACGGGCATACACAAACTCATAAGACTCACCAAAGCCCGAACTTGGCGGAAGCCAACACCTTCCCCCTTATAGTATTCTTTGTGATTAACCACAAGGGTTGCATCCAAATGTCATTTTGTCTCGGGACTCCCAAGTTGAGAATCCTAAAACTCTCAAAATTGGGATTTCAAGCACTTTGGAGGGCCATAACTTCTTATGTAAACTCTTAATTGAAGTGAGGTCTGAAGCAAAGTTATAGCCCTTGTCAAGAGCTTTCCTATGATATATCATATGTAACTTGCACGCATGTATTTCAAAGCAATTCCTAACTTTTAATGGTCGGGAGTCAAATTGACATTTTAATTCCCAACCTTTATTTTGGCCATAACTTGTGTTTTAAGTACTCAAATGGGTCATGTAAGCCCATTTTAGACATCTAAGTTTCAAGATCTTTCCAATGCTATAAAGAGCTTTTTAATCCAATGATTTTTTACCCTTGAAATCTCCTTAAAAATTCAGGATTCCATAGGGATTTTAACTCGCAAAGTGAGAGCCCACTTGGGAGTGTGTGGGTTCATTCCTTCACACTTCTAGGAGTGAAAATGTGACTCCCAAGTTGCATTTTTAGCCCATGAGTCCATGCCTTTGCTTTGGTCATGAGCGTAAGGTTAAGGTCGTGATAGTATGAGTGTTTTTTTAATGTGGTTAATAGGTTTTCATCCTCTTAATTATTTTCCCATCAAATGTGATTGATTATATGAGTCCTTTTGATAGTCCTTTGCAAAATTGACTCATGTCCAACACATTCATGTACACTCTTTGAAGTCCTAAATCAAAACTTAAAACTTAAAAATTTCATCACATGGATTTTTGGTTTGAATTCCTTAACATTCAAATGAATGAAAAAATAATAACTTGCCATGATTACCATGGCTTTAAATGGCAAAACATAAATATTTATCAAATTTTGACTAACTTTTCTTTACGATCTGACGCTTTTTTTTGCTCGTTGGATTATGACTGCACCCTAAAATTAATACTAGATAAATATATTCATTCAAATCTACTCATATATAGTTTCAAAATCAAAATCTAACAATAAAAGTGTGGTAAAAACATTCAAAATAACAATTCTAGCTATGGAAATAAATGTTTTCTAGAAATCAAAATGTTATTATTTCATATTCCATCAAAGTTCCATGTTCTACAATGATACAATGGATCCTCATCTTCCTCTTGGCCAAAGATATTCATCAACAAAAATATATGTTCTATTCAAATTCAAATGGTAATAAAAACTATGTGATCTAACAAGTATTTCCTAAGACAATAACTTAGGTAAATAGAAATATACTAACTAACTATTACCATTAGTAACTAGAATAACTACTCCCTTAACATCACCCCACTCGTACTCTGAATTATATCTCGAAATTGTAAATGGAAAATGTGTTAAGGAAGTTAAATCTAATGTTGTTTTTGATCTTGTGATTCAAAAATTTGATCTATCTATACTATAGTATGGTCTACTTGTACTATAATGTATTGTATCTATGGTTGTTGTACTTTAGATTGAAACATTAAATAAGTCTATTGTTGCTCTTTTGATGCTTATGTTAACAATTATGTAGTCGTTTGATGATTTATTGTCCTTGTGGTTACAACTTTGGTGTCACTATGGTTGTTACTACAACTCTAGATCTAATGTGATCTAAGTCTGTTCTTATTGTTGCAACTTTGATACAAGCTCAATCTAATTGTGTTGAATCTCCTAAGTTTTTTGTTCTTCATGTTGTACTTGCTCCTCTATTTTTGTGGTTGTAAATGCATACTCTTGAGAATTGACTTCTTACAAAATAGATTTTACTTGTTTTAGAGTTTATTTTGATGTATTTGTCTTACCAACATCTACCCTCTTAGGTCCTTCCCTCCTCTAAGGTCTCTTAGTTCCTTCCTTTGTTGTTTTTGTATTTAATTGTCCTACCCCATCAATATTCCCTATGTCTTCTTCCTCATCTGAAATTTCTAGTTCTGGAGACAAAACTAAAGGCTCAAACTCAAATGATGGCATGACTTTTTCCATCTAGAAAATTTTGTGTCTATATAACCTTTCATTTCTCTCATACCTTCTACAAACCTCCCCAATATCTTTTTAAACATTATCCTAGACTACATCCCACCACATATTTGCATCTTTTTCCTCCATTATCAATGTTTTGAGTTTCACCTAAAGTAAAGTATTTTTCTTTTTGAATTCATTATTTTCTCTAAAGACACTATTTGAATTAAAGGGCTTTACTTTTCAAGTCTCTTTTAGAAGTAACTTCTCATTAAAGGCCTTTTGCTTTTCCAAATTTTTGTCTATTTATGCATGCCTCTAATCAGATTGCCTTTGTACATCACTCTTGGCTTGATATGCATTTGCATTGTCCATTTTAAGCTCCTCCAACTCCTTTTGTTGCTTTAAAAGAATCTATTCCATATTCTTGTAATTTCTTTGAAGTTTGCTATGCTTTACACTTAAAGTATCCTTCTCTACCTTTAAGTTCCAGTAATTAGCATGTCTTTTTAAAGTTATTTACAATGAATTCCTTTCTATTCTGATGTTCTTTAAACCTTTGCTCTACTTCTCCATGTTGCTAATATTTTGTCTAGTTGTTTAGAGTTCTTCCAATACTTGATTATTGTCATTGTTCCTATCTTGTAACTCTACTTTGAACTTTTACTCTTTTTCTAGAGCCCCCTACAAATTTTAGACAAATTTATCCTTCTCCTCTATGATTTGCTTATTCTTGATCTCTAGATTAGAAAATCTAAGCAAAATATTTGTCATTTGTACACTATATTCTACTACCTATTAATATTAGAAACAACTTGAAAATAAGCAAGAAATGAAACATTCAAGGTTCATGAAATGGAACAATCGTATTAACTAACAAGAAATCACAAAGGTTGTATGTTTCAAATGTTATAATCACAAAACTATGACTTGCAACTACTAACAAGGCTTGAAGGTTTACGTGCACTCAAAACCACTCCATTATATACTATCTCTTAACCCTAAAGTAGCCACCATTCAACCCTAACCTAGCTGCCACCAAACCTTAACCTTAGCCACCGCCTAACCCTAGTCACCACCAAACCCTAACCCTAGCCGCCACTAAACCCTAACCTTAACTGCTGCCAAGTGCTAAGTGGTTTCCACTTCTAAACCCTAACTACTACAAGGATGTGATACTATTCATCCTTTTGATGAATGTTTAACACATTCATCAACATTGGGAATTAGAAACGAATAATATTTCTAATACTCCCACTCTATGAAGTTTTTAATCCGAACATGTTTATCAACTTATGATGTTGTTATTTGGATAATGCCTTGGTAAGCACATTCGCCACCATGTGTTCCGTTGGACAATATTCAAATTGAATTTCTCCATTTTCAACTCGTTCTCGAACAAAATGATGTTGTAAATCAATGTGTTTTGTTCGTGCATGGTGAACGAGATTCTTGATCAATGATATCGCACCTTGATTATTGCATTGAATCACCATCATTTTCTTCTCCTCCATGTATCTTAAATCCATCATCAATTTTGTTATCCATATGGCTTCTTTGGTGGCTTGCATGTTCGCCATGTTCTGTCTCAATGGTGGACAATGCTATTGTAGATTGTCGTTTACTACTCCAAGAAATGGCTCCACCTCCGATCATGAAAACAAACCCTGTGGTGGACCTCCTATCTTCAAGATCACCACCCTAATCCACATCACAATATTCAAGCACTTCTTTGGATGGTGTTGTACCGAATTATAATTTCATTTGCAACGTACCTTGCAAATATCGAAAGATTCATTTGACGGCCATCCAATGCTCCATGTTAGGGTTCGCCATGTGTTGACTCAACACATTTATTGGGTATGCCAAGTTGGGTCGTGTGCATACATCAAGGACCTAACCGCTTGTTGATATGGAAATCCTTTTGATTCATCATTTTCATTCGCATTCCTTTGTAACTTCACTTTGGGATCAAATGGAACTCCAATGGGCTTACATTCTTCCATTTGAAAACGCTTCAATATTTGCTTGAGGTATTTGATTTAGTTGATGCGTAGGAGTCGTTCATCACGATTCCTTTCCACCTCCATCCCCAAAAAGAAATGCAACTCCCCTAGGCCCTTCATTTCAAATTTTTGACTCAGTTCTTCTTTGATTTACAAACTAACTTTTGATTCCATGCCCTTGGAGATTGTTTCAAAGCATACAAGGACTTGTGAAGCTTACACACAAGATGTTCACCTCCTTGGTGCAGTAACCATTGAGGTTGTTCCATGTAAATCTCCTCTTCAAGCTCACCATTGAGAAATGCAGTTTTCACGTCCATTTGATGGATCTCCATGTTTTCCAAGGTCGCCAATGCAAGAATACAACGAATAGATGTAAACCAAAACAGGGGGAAAAGTTTTGTTGTAATCCATTCCGTAGGTTTGGGTAAAACCTCTTGCCACTAATCTGGCCTTGTAGCGTTCCACCTCCCCATTTGCAAGAAACGGGTTTCCTACCAGTGGGAAGTGGTACCAAAGTCCATGTGTTGTTTGTCATGAGGGAATCATATTCTTCTTGCATCGCACACTTCCATTCCTTGGAATTTTCACATGTCAATGTTCTTTAATATTTTGGGGCTCCTCCAAAAATGTAACAGTAGCGCACTCCACCTCCTTGGTAGAAATCCACCAATCCCAAGGCCATTCCTTTCATTGCCTTTGAGGTCTTTCCCTTGGCACATCTTGTGAAGGTTCATTAGATGGGTTATCATTTGAAACAACAAATTTTTCTTCCGATGAAAAACTTGGTGTGGATTCACTTTGCAAACATCGTATTCTTGTTTCATTCAAAGGTGTATCTCAATTAAAGGTCAATGGTTCTTCTCCTTCAACTTCTTCATGCACAACTATATTTTTTTCTTTTTCGGGATGGAGCACACCACCTATTTCCTTTAACCCTTCAATGAACACGACATCTCTACTTTTGATTATTATCTTGGTTTCTACACACATCAAGTGATACGCTTTGGTGCCTTCATAATATCCTAAAAGCACACAATGTTACAACCCTAGCTTTGGGCTTGCGACCAAGTCAAAAAGGTTGCAAGGTTGCGAGCCAAGAGGGAGCTTGGGAGTCAAGGCAAAAAAGCCACAAGGGTGCGAGCCAAGAAGAAGCCCAAGAGTCACATCACATACTCCCGGGAGTGCAAGGGAGTGTAAGAAAGTGTGAGGGAGTGAACCTTCACATTCCCAAGGCAACTCCCACTTTGGGAGATGGAGTCCCAATAGACTTCCAAAATTTCAAAGAACTATTTCAGGGGTCAAAACTAAATGGATTGTGGAGTTTTTTATATCATTGGAAATTTTTTGGAACATAGATGTCTAAAATGGGCTCGCATTGCTCATTTGGACATGTGAAACACAAGTTACGACCAAAAGAAGGGCCGGGAATCAAACTACCAGTTTGACTCCCGACCAGAGAAAGTCGGGAATCGACCCGATTCATTCGGCTACAGAAGGCATGCAACATACCGTTGGAAAGCTTTCGACAAGAGCTATAACTTTGCTTTAGACTACATCTCAATCCGAGGTCTGCTTGCAAAGTTATGGGGCTCCAAAGTCGCGGGAGTCCCAACTGGCGCGATTTCAGGACTCCCACTTGGGAGTCCCGGGAGAGAAAAGCCATTTGGATGTAGGCTCCGTGGCCAACCACAGAGTATACTATAAGGGGGAAGGTGGTGGCTTCCCCCAAGTCTGGGCCGTGGTGAGTTTAGTGTGTTTTAGCACCAAAAGTGCTCTAACTATACACTAACCACTTCGTGTGGGTTGTGTGCAGGCCCATGTGAATGAGTGAAGGTTGTCAACTCTTCCTAGTCCCATCCTGAAGGTCTAACACGCCCCTCTACCCCTCAAAGTGTTGTGAGTTAAGGAACGTGCCCCGACTCTTCCCTCTTCCGATGTTTTCTACTTGGACTCACATTTGAGTCCTTTAAGGAATTGGGAGTGCATCACACAATGCATGGACTTGGATTCTAATTTGGTCCTCTTCTCATCAGGGACATGTGCAAAGGCTTTATAACTAAAAACTCTCAAATGAGACACATCAGGTTTTGTACCATTCCACGCTTCTTAAGGGGTCTTGGAATCAAGAGCCTTGGTTGGACATCGATTTTTGATGTACACCGCCGTGTTCATCGCTTCGCCCCAAAATTCAAATTCCAACCTTTGTGTAAAGTCATGTTTTTTGCACATTCCATGATGAATCTATTGGCACATTCCACAACACCATTTTGTTGTGGGGAATAAGGCGCACTTGTTTGTCGTTGAATTCCACATTCCGCAAGAAATGCATGTGTTAAACTTCTTAAACATAAATTCTCTTCCATTGTCAAATCGTAGCACTTTGATTTTGTGACTAATTTCGTTTCCCACCAACACCTTGTATGGTTTGAATTTTTCAAACGCTTTTCTTTTGACCTTCAAAAGATAAACATGAGTTTTCCTTGAAAAATTGTCAATGAAAGTGAGAAAGTATCACGCTCCACCATGTGATGTAGTCTTCATTGGCTCGCACACATCAATGTGCACAATCTCCAAAAATTGTGAAGCCCTTGTTGCTTCGTCCTTGAGAAATGATGTTCTTTGATGTTTTCCTTTCACGCATCCTTCACAAATGCGATGCAACGACACTTCTTTCAAATTCATGTCATCAACCATGGCATCAAACTCCTTAAGGCTTGCCATGTTGAGATGGCCAAATCTTTCATGCCAAAGCAACACACCTTTTTCCAAAGAATTTGCAATGTGTGTTGTGTCCTTACACACATTCACATTAAGAAGGTACAAGTTCTTGTCCCTTCATGCTTCCGCCATAACAACTCCTTGAGCATCGTTGACCTTACAACCATCCTTGTTAAACTCCACTTTGAAACCTTCGAAAATGAGTTTACTCATTGAAATGAGACTATTTTTCATTTTTGGAACATGAAGAACTTGGGTTATGGTTATGTCTGTTAACTCGCCTCTCACGTGCATTGTGGCTTTTGTTAGAAATACTATTTGTTTATAATTCCCAATGTTGATGAATGTGTTAAACATTCATCAAATGGATGAATAGTATTGTCATCCTTCTAGTAGTCAGGTTAGGTTGAATAGTGGTGGCTAGGGTTTAGAAGTGAAAAGTATTTAGGGCTTGGGGACGGCTAGGGTTAGGGCTTGGCGGCGGCTAGGGTTAGGGTTAGGTGGCGGCTAGGGTTAGGGTTTGGTGGCGGCTAGGGTTAGGCGGCAGCTAGGTTAGGTAAGTGGCGGCTACTTTAGGGTTAGGAAATAGTATATATTGGAGTGGTTTTG
>Ga0209611_10004779_pt1 | contig 23014 bp, 14 predicted proteins | sample S1TSphgellanicum_3_FD_187693 | JGI IMG/M metagenome (GOLD analysis project Ga0209611, IMG submission 187693) | Host-associated microbial communities from peat moss isolated from Minnesota, USA - S1T2_Fc - Sphagnum magellanicum MG (SPAdes) (version 2) | ecosystem: Host-associated > Plants > Peat... | reverse complement strand
AAAAAAAAAAGTGCCCCCCCCCCCCCCCCCCCAAGGATCACCTTGATGGGTTCCCATGGCAGATGGGATGATTATGACATTGCTTTCACAATTACGACTATAAAATAGACGAGATCAAATGCATAGAATGCACAAACAAAGGGGATGAGTTATATGATGTCTTCACATGTTACATGAAGTTTTTGAAATATGACCATTTTTTACATTGAATTGAAGGTGTTTGCAACATCTAATTGGAGAACAACCTAGTTGGGGTGAAAGTTTAAGGTGCACATTATCACAACCTTAACCTTGGGCTCGTGACCAAGGCAAGGGGCATGGAAAGGTGAGGGCCAAGAGTGCAATTTAAGAGTCACATTCACACTCCCAGGAGTGCGGGAAAGTGTGAGAGAATGAACCCACACACTCTTAAGTGGGTTCCCACTTTGGGAGGTGGAGTTTTAAGGGACTCCAAAATTTTCAGAGAGTGATTTGAAGGGTCAAAACTCATTGGATTGGAAATTTTTTTATACCATTGGAAATCTCTTGAAACGTAGATGTCTAAAATGGGCTCACATGATCCATTTGAGTATTTTCAACACAAGCTATGGCTAAAAGAAAAGCCGGGAGTCAAAGTGTCAATTTGACTCTCAACCATTAAAAGTTGATAATCGCCTTGAATTACATGTGTGTAAGGGGCATGCCACATATTGTTGGAAAGCTTTTGACGAGGGTGACAAAAATGACATTTGGGTGCAAACCCTGTGGTTAGTCACGGAGAATATTAAAAAGGGGAATGTGGTGGCTTCTCCTAAGTCTACACCATGGTGAATCTTATGAGTTCGTGTATGCTCATGACTTGTTCATGCACCAAAAGTCCTCTAATTATGCATTAACTAACTTGTTGTTTGGTTTATGGAGGTCCATATGAATAATTGACCCACTTGTCATTTGTCTTAATCCCTATCATGGAGCTCTAGCACCCTCTTTCATCCCCAAAATGCTACGAACTAAGGAACGTACCCCAATATTTCTTCTTTTGTTATTTCCACTTTCAGATTTGCATTTGAATCTTTCAAGGAATTTGGGGGTGTGTCACACCTAATGCCATGGAATACTGTGTTAAAACTACCCTTAATTGTAACATCGAATTGGTGTGTGAAAAAATGTGTTATAAAAACATTATAAAATTGAAAGCATAAAATGCGGCTTGTGAATTAACACAATGTTTCTTAAAGTACAATGAGACGAACTCCACCTAAAAGCTTAATCATGGTTAAAAGGTGGGTTGTTCCAAGGACATGTGCAATTCAAGGTGGAATGTGACCTTGTGTGATATGATAACAAAGTTGAAATAATTGAAGGAATCCACTTGTTGCATCTTTTGAGTGAAAATAAACCTGAAGGTGTTCAAAAACCATCCTAAAAAGACCACTTGCTAATAAATGCATCATGTGTTGGAATGTTAATTCAAAGGAATAAAAAAAAAACTAAAGGTCTTATTTTGGTTTGTAGTCTTTGAAGAAAAGTTGGAAGTAGCCATCTAATTCAAGGTGTAATGTAGTCAGAACTAAGGTGATGTTAAAGGATGTTTGTGCAGGGGAAAATGGTGCCAAAACATGAATTGCTCGAGAGTATTCCCCTACACATCTAAGAATTAAACTATGGAGAAGATGTTTATGAGTTGGAAGATCATGTGGGGGAAAAGGCATTTAGTTTGAATTTGTCACCAAAACTTGGGCCTGTAAAAGGAATTACAGGTTTTCCTAATTGCCCACTAGAAAATGTTTAAGTCAATCCATGTTTCCCTATGCCATTTCACCCCACCATGAGGGGGCAAAGTGAGACACCATGTTGGGGTAACAAAAGGAACAAGTGTCAAACTGCCATATCATAGGGATATTGTGCTAACACTAGTAGAAATCAGCCAAAATGTAACCATTCAATTTACAACTACATGCGACTTGTAGTTGTTTGTAATTAGATTTGTGAATATTTACAATTACAAGATCAACTTTCGACTATTTTGGTCATTTTCACAACTATGATGCAACTATTAGAAATTTCATCTTATTGGTTACATCAATTTTACATTTATTTTCATCCATCAATAGGTTGATATGTCCCATTAGTCGCAATAGTCACCAAATTAATTACATCCTAAAAGTATTCTACAATGACATAAAGGTGTATTTTAATGTATGTAATATATATATATATATATATAATATGCATACATATGTATATTGTTCATATAATGAGTTTCAAAATTAATATTTCAAGTCTGAAAATTAGTAATTGAGTCTAAAAATGGACATTTCAATTTTGAATATTGTTATTTGAATATGAAAATTAACATTTCAATTCAGAAAATTATTAATTGAGTTTTAAAATGGAAACTTTAATTTTGAATATTCTTATTTGAATCTGAAAATTAACATTTTAATTCTGAAATCTGTTATTTAACTTCAAAAAACTTATTTGATCTAAAAATTGATATTTGAATTTTGAATTACTATTTTGGAATCTTAAATTTATATTTTAATTCAAAAAATTATTGATTGAGTTTCAAGGGTTTTTTCTATTAGTGTTATCCATAATAAATCATTTTTATAAATAATTATGTTTATTAAATGTAACTGACACTAAATAATTATTGTTATAACCAAGATTTGTATATTATATAATTTATATTTTTAGATTAGAAGAAATTAATTAAATAAATTAATGTGACATTACTTTTATTTCATTGTAATTATTTCCGATAAAAATTAATTAGTATGTGCATAATTATTTTCTAATTGAACATAATTATCACACTCTTTAATTTATAACTTCAAACCTGAATTAAAAATTTGGAAAAATTATAGTGTAGTTAAAATAATTATTTTACTGATTTTAATTTCATGAATTATTATATAATAATATTATCTTAAAAAATTCTATGATTAATCATCTATGATAAATATTTTATAGTAACTTTATAGTAATTATGAAAATTAATGTTATGTTTAACAAATTATTGTATTTATAGTTAATAATTACCAAGAGAAAAAAATTACTTGACCTATAATAATTTTCACAACAATAAATGTTATTATACAGTAAATGTAATTAATTGAATAATATTTTTAAAAAAATTCGTGTAAGAATTTACTTTTTAATAAAAATTGTTAATTCATTATTTATAATTTTAAAATAAATATTTTAAATATTTAATTTAAAATTATAGTCATTAGATTAGTTTTTACATTAATTATAATATATATAATTCAATCAGATTCTAAAAAGTAATAAAATATTTTTAAATATTTTATTATTTATGAATCATGTATTAATAACTTGTGAGTAATTAGATAGTTAGTTTGTTAAACATTAATAAGTTATTACTTATTTAAGTAATTGATAATGAATACTGAATATTTGTAGTGTGTAATTTATAATTTAAATATATGTAAATTTCATCATTATTAATTGAATGATTATTTAATTATCTAGTACTTGAATTGTTTAAAAATTAAAAAACTAAGAAAGTAAGGCATGAAGAAAGTTCTAGAATTGCAACTTAGTTTGTAAGGAAGTTGCAACTTCAAAATTTATCCCATATTGTTTGTTCTTCATTCCTATTTTGAACATTATATAAACAAAGGGGGGTATGCCCATCCAATTTCACATAAAAAAATTTGTGCACATGGTTTGAGCAAATCAAAAGGCTCAACCCAAAACAAAAAAACAAATAATGTACAGTTCTAAAATACTTACCTCGCCAACCTATTTATCTATCTAGTTAGGTAGGTACTTAGTTTGACCTACCCATCTAGGTCGGCTTATGTATTTACCTACCTAAGTACCTACCTATATGAATATGTATTTAACATAGGAAGGTAGAACCTACCTACTTATGTTTTGACTTAGGTAGGTAGGTAGGTAGGTAAGTAGGTAAGGATCATAGGCACCTGTTTATGTACCTACCTAGGTACCTACCAACTTAATATTAATATTTTAATTAAATTAAATTTTATGCCACGTGGCATATTTACATTGGGCTACATGTCATAATATAAAATCATCCAAGTATTTGAATTGAACGTCTTAGATTATTTCAAAATAATAATAATAATAATTTAAATAATCATATATTAAGACACATGGCAGCACATGATTTGCCTTTAATTGTGACCAAAATAGTTGCATTTTAATTGCATGTGATAATACGTATACATTGGAGTCAAAGGATGAAATGTATTTGTTGATTTTTTCTTTCATACAATACCCTTTGTCATTTGCAACTAGTTTGTCACATGTGACTTGTCTTAGGCGACTAAAAGGATTTTAGTTGCAACATGTCTCTTGCGACTAAAATTTAATCACAAAAAATAGTCGGAAATGCATGTTTTTTTGTTAGTGTAACTTATTTAGTGGAAAATGAAATGCCACTTGTACATCATGCCATAAAGTGGTAGGGATGTGGCTATACAATCGAAAATTGCGAATGCTTAAATGAAAGGATTTGAATACATTTAATGATGAAACCTAAGTCAAGGTTGATGCACATGGGGTCGGAGTAAGGGATGATATTGAACTAGGATGGTCACAAGGGTTTGGATTAGATGAATCAAATGCCTAATAAGAATGTTGTTAATGAGATAACCTTCATTAATAAATTAATGTGGGCACATGTGGGGCAAAAAACTTTAGGTGGAAGTTACAAGCATGTTGAGGAGATGGGGGTAGGTTAGGGGGTCTGATAATAAGTAATTATAGGGGCTGATAGAATGGAAGAGGGAAAAGGTTCTACATGTGCATGATTAGGGGGGTTTGGGAAAGTGTAGGGTTGAGGTCTTTTGTTCACACGAAGGGTTAAATGTTGGTAGGGGGAATTAGTAAGTGGTGTGTGATTTGTTAGAATGGGAGGGGGAACTAATGGGTGATTCATGGTTTGAATGGGGATGAAGTGGAAGATGGGTATGTGGTGGCTCATGATAAAACAAATGGGCGATGGGAACTACGAAGTTTAATGAGACATGATGAATGGGGGGACATGGGACGTTTAGTGCCCATGAAGAAGGAAGCCTACTAAGAAAATGCGCCCCATTTTCTAAAGATTGAATATTGCCATAAGGTAATCCAAATCTACAAAATAAACCACACAAGATTAAAACAAATAAGAGGAAAAAAATCTAAAACTTCCTAAGGGTCCTTTGTTAGTGTCAAAGACACAAAAAAACACAAGAACAAAGGCTAAAGGAAAGGTCTAAGTCTAATTTTCAAACAAGGAACAAGAGAAGATTATGTGATTTTTAAAAAAAAACATATGAATAAAAAACAAGAACATGAAATGTGCAAAACAAACATGGAAACATATTTTTATTATGCTAACATACGCAAACATAAACATGAAAAATAAATGATAAAGTTATGGTGCAAATTCATGCTTAAAATTGGTGTTGAAAAAATTCAAAAGAAATGAGGAATCCTACTCCTATTTATACCCCTTTGGGGACTTAGTTCAAGAAAGTTTCCAAGGGGGCTTTTATATGTGCATCAAATAAGGAAGCTTTTCAAAAACCTTTTTAATTGAAAGTCGATTATGAGTTAATTGAAATTTAACTCAAACTTAACTGAAAATCAACTAAAAGTTAATCAAAATTAACTAGGATTTAACTAGAGTTAATCATGACTTAACTAAAAATTAACTAGGATTTAATTGGGAGTTAACTAAGATTTAACTTAAAGTTAACTAAAATTTAATTATGAATTATGGATGAACATTATGGATGAATTTCAGCCATTAGAAAATGTTGTTTAATGTTCACATCTTTCACACCTAGGGCATTATGTTAAAACCAAACCTTAATTTCATTATAAGCTTGGGTGTCATAATCATTATTCCACTTGGTTTAACACGACCTAAACACTCTAATATCAAAACATTACAAGCTTCACTCCTTGTTCCTAGTCTTGCAAGATCTAGAACAAAAAATGTTGCACAAAAGTTTCCTAAAAAACGATTGTAGTGGACTAATTATCTTCTTCACAAAGATCCCAATTTGCTTCAAAAACCATGTACAACAAAGTTGCAAATGATATTTAATTTTGCGGTGAAAAGTCAATTGTGTCTTCACACACTTGTAGGACACACCATGATGGTCATGGATGGCTAGTTGGTTGAGTGCTTTGATGAGGTATGCATTTTATGTTGCATTGACCTTTATTCACTTTGAAAAGACCTTCTAATACCACTAAACCTGTTACTATTTTCAATTTTTTTTCCTTGATGACTTGGTCCCTCAATCTATCGATGTCATAGACCGGGTTTTAAAAAAAAGGAAAAATGCCTTAAGAAAAACCCCTAAATTAGCCCTTTAATGGACTTGTTACTCAAATAGAGTGGCTTTCCAAGGAAAAGACAATCCACTTCTATGGCCCATTTTTTTCTTTTTCTTGATGCATGTTTCGAAACCCTACGCCTTATTTCTTTCTTATTTGGAGCTCAAATAGGATCATGCCTTTTCTTCAAACCAAGATGGAGTTGAGAATGGGGTAAATCTAATCTATTTAAGCTATCCAAGCAATGAAATCATTGTAATTTCATAAAGCATTGGCATCTTTTTTCCTTTGTATTTTCAAGGTGCTCTGCACCCTGAATTTGTCATGTTTGACTTTCTCTGACTTACTTCAGATTTACTTGCGACTAATTTCAGTTTGATTGGATCTTCCGAAATCCGGAAGGTTTAGTATAACATGTATTGAGGACTTTACAAATTTCAGAAGATCCAATTTTATGATTAGTCACTTCAAAAAACAAGAAAGAAATACCGTTCCTTTCTGCAAGAGAAGGTCCTACTATGGGGGCCTTCCAAATTTCGACCTACCGGCCTGGGGGATCTCAAATCCGGAAGGGTCCCGTAGGGGGACCTTCTCCTATACAAAAAGGTATTGCCGAAGTTTGGAAACCTGTGGAGGTTTTGGAAAAACAGAAGGCGGCAGGCGGCACAGCCCAAGCACCAGAGTTTTTCTTTCTCTCTCTCATCTCGTCCCGTCCGCGACAGATCCCGGAGGACTCTCGCTTCCCTCGCTCGCTCTCTCTCTCTCTCTCTCTCTCTTTCTTTCTTCCTCTCGCTCGTCTGTTTGTCTGTCTACTGCGCGGCACACTTTCCCAACCTGCGCGCACTGTCTTGCTCCTCCATCTCAGCACTGAGGTCCCGTACTGTGGTGGACCCGGGTCCAGGACTCTAATTGAGAAGGCAACAAGATTGATCCTACAAAAACTGTTACAACCTTGAACAGAAAGCCCTGTAGCGATGACGAACTGACAAACTGACTCATCTGATAATTTCTTTTTGTAAACTATACATCTGTGACTTGAAAAGCTTGAAGCAAGTGAAAACTGGTAGCATACATCTCCTATTATAATTTAAGTACTGCTGGTTTGAAGTTTGAAGAGGGGCAGCCTGGCCTGGGGTGCTGAGTCTTTCTCTCTCCTGCTTGCTGGTGGTGTTGTGGCCAAAACCACTTTGCTGAGCCAAACCGACATGTTTTCTCTTTTCTGCAGGGTCACATACATTTCCTATTATACGTAATTTAAGTAGTGCTAGTTTGAAGTTTGCAGGGGGGGTCAGCCTGGCCGGAGGTGGTGTGTGTTTCTCTCTGCTGCTTAGGGGTGTTGTGGCCAAAACCCATTTGCTGAGCCAAACCGGCATGTTTTTACGTTTCCTACATGGATGCTGAAACTGGACAGGAGCTCAGAGGCTTGTGGAGTGGACTGTATGGTCTATATGGCGTTGAAATGTTGACTGTTTCCTACACCAAAAATGACATACTTGTAACCAAGATAATAGGTAGCGTTTCTCTATCATCTGTGCTCTTTGCTCAGTTTGTTCTTTTATCTAACCTGCTCCATCGGACCCTGACCTTTTGTTCTCTTTTGAACTCTGTCTACTTCTCTTTGTCACATAAGTGTAGTCTGCCAACTACAATGTTCAACAGTGCCTTTAGTGAACCCAACAAGATGTCCCACTTGTCACACTTTTATGAAATTGTGAATGGTAGCACGTTGGTTAGCATGATCAATTCAGATTGGGTTCGCATGTTCTGCAATGCAGGACATTGTTGGTACTTCCATCATGGGTTTCAAGTAATCTAGAAGAAGCTCTCCCTGCAATGACCTAGAACCTAGTCCTTCACTCTTCAACAGTGCTTTGCAAGGCCTCTGTCCAAGTTGGAAGCCTCAGTGTTGCTGAGTGTACTTTAGGCGAACTACATGCTTCTGGTTGATCCTTGTGTGAAGGGTTCTCTAGCAGAATCCAGAAGGCCTGAACAAATTATTTGAAGCAAAATGAACTACTACAGTGACCCCTCCATTTGCTATTGGCCCCCATGTTGTTGGCTGCATCCCCTTCTGGCTGTTTTCCTCTGCAATCCTGACACTCTGTGCAAGTTCAGTGCATTGTGTATGGCCACATGCTCATTGCTGATATGGTGCAAAATTTAATAAATATACTGTGTGTGTCCACAAGCAAAACTCGGTATGCACCTTGCTATCTTAAAGACAAGCCAATTCTTACAGTTGGCATTTCTCTTGGCCACAAATGCCAGTATTGGGCTGTGAGCTTTACAGTTCTCCCTGTTGATGGACTAATGCACTGACCATTGGGCACTGGATATTGGTTCTTGACCGGGTAGTTTTATATGGTCTTGCCATGTTTTTGGATAATATGTGATATTCTTAATCTTGATTTTCTCTTGCAGGGGATCAAAATGTGCCTTCCAGAGAACTGACATTCTATGCAAGGCTCTCAACAGAATCCTCTGAAGTCCCTATGCACTTCCAATCTGTGCTTGCATCAGTAATAATAGCAACCCATGTGTCTTGCCAACTAGAGAAAGTGTGAGTACTTTATCAACAATCTGTTACTTGAGGTTTGGATGTAAAATGTTGTAGCTCTTTCAGCAATGCCATGGTTTGACAGATTGCACTCCTGTTGTATGTACATCATGGGTCTTGTGAACTGAGCTGTAATTTTAATTAGACAACCATACATATCTCATAACTGGTGCCAGACCACCAGTTGCACTTCACACATGTAACAAACATCATGGTTTTATGCACCTTGCCACTGTATAGCACTAAAACTTTTCATTGGTTGACACACTGAATTCTCAACTAGATGTTTGCATATTACATGCAGCTAGCATCCAGCCTGAATGTATGATCAAGAGCCTTCCAGGCATGTCCTTCTGTCAAGAATCAAGTCTCAAAGATGACACTTTTGGGGGATGTTCTCAAGGTGGGTGCCTCGATTGTGTTTGCATGAAGTTTTTCCCTTTCTCCTTTGTGGAGGGTTTGTGATGTGTTATTTGATGGGCAGGTGGAGATGCTGTATACCAGTGCAACACCTTTGACATCAAGCATTACAAAGGTATGCCTGTATCCTATGGTGTACTGCATCTCCACAGGCAGCAGGACAATGGCCTGTGCACTATGTAGATAATTTTCCCCTAAGATTTTGACGCAATCATGAAGAAATTATTAAGGTATATTTTCTCCTTATTATGTACACCTTATAATTCCTCAAAATTTGTGAATTTTTAAACTCATAATTATTTAGTGCTGGATCTCCCTCCAGTTGTAAAGCTCTCAGAAGTCTTTTGCTTTGATATTTGGGTGACCTTAAGAGAGACATGATTTGAAAACCTACGTTGTGAACATAGAATTTAACCTTGGTCCCTATAGTGGGATCTTATGTGTAAGATCTAAGATCCTTTTGAATATGCATTCTGAGTGTAATTGATTATTGATTTTTAATCCAACAAGACCTTAATTGTTGGTTCTCTTGTCTTTATCCTAGGGAAGAGCATTTTAGGATATCCAACCTACAATGATGAGGGAGCTTGAAAGCATGTTTTTTGAAGTTTTTGTAAAATATTTTGCATATCTATGAATATGTTTTTTTAGGAGGGATGTTCATAGATATAAGGTGCCTCCAAACAAGCTACCGATTGTTTTTTTTTGAGTGCTTTACAAGCCAATTGGAGATTTGTACAAAGTATGGTGAAAACGTCAAGAAGGGATTTTTTTGCAAGATGTATTTGATGCCTTAGTTGGGGCATAACAATGGTTGGAAATTGTAATAGTTAAAATAGAAAAAAATGATGCAGCTGATGAAGCACTTCCATGTTGTGGACTCATAAATCCTGGACTTCATAAATAGTCAAAGCAATAAGCTTGGTTGAAGAACCAAAGGAATGGCCAATTTAGTTGTCATTAAAGTTTATTTAATGTTTTATTTATTTCATGGCAATTCAACTTCTCTATTGCAGAGCTCTGAGCTTGATACTGTGCAAATTTTTGGTGTTGTGGGCAATTCATGTGAAGTAGATTGGGAAAAAATGTTATATTTTCCTTTTGCTTGGGTCATTGTTGTTCCAACTGGGTATTGCAATAGAACCTACAAACATAGTGGGTAGTTGGTGCATGTCATGCATGAACATAAGCTTGATCATTTGAAGCATTGGGCATGTTGAAAGTGAGGAGTGAGCTTACATTTCCAATCGCCATGGGCTTCTGAATGACAAGGTACCAATCTTTCAAATTACATCCAAGCTATTTGTAGAACTAGGAAGGTGCATAATTGAAGGATATCATACAACAACAAATTGGAGTGTTTTTGGGTTCTAAGGCTGCAAACTTTTTTTTTTGGTAAAAGCTTCTAAGCCTAGTTAAAGGTTGTGAGCTTTCCCTCAAATCATTTGATCATGTCATATTTATCAATCAATAGTCCTTTGGCATGGTTTTAAAACACTTGCCATAATATTGACATGGTGAATGATTTATGCAAAAGATTCCATGAGTCATTTTCATAATTATTTCAAATATGTTTTCACATTGTGAAATGTCAAACTTACTACTAGCTTAAAAGACTAAGTACTTTGACTTTAAAGCTCTCAATGTATGTAGGGACATAAAATGTTCAAATGATTTTATATTCTATCATTTAAAAAGATCTATTTTAAAATATGCATTTCATTTTATATTGTTCCTTTGTAATTTTTGTTTAATTACTATTTTAAATAGTTGGGATGCTTGTGATTTTCACATGTGGGATGGTCAATATATACTTCATACTTGAAGAATATGAAAATTAAATGAAGTTGCTATATCTATGCATGAATAAGCCTAAACTAAGGCCTCATGAAGAGGATTGTAATGAAAAGGAATACCTGCTCCTTTCAAATAAAGAGGGGAAACAAATTGTCAATCAATTTCAAAAGAGAGGGTGATTGAAAAGGAAAAGAAAATTTATTAACCCATGCTAGAAGGAAGGGTGATTGGAAGGGGCAAAGAATAATGTCCACCCATTGTAAAGGAGAAGAAGGTTGGAAAATAAACAAGAAGTGTAATGCATAACGGTTTTGCCTTTTATTGGAGGTTGAATTTGGAAGTTAGGTTATTTGTTGAAATCATGTTATGTGATTAGGTAATTTGAATGCAAGATGAATTGGGTTATGGTATTCCTAGATAACCTCAATTGTTCTTGATATGCATTCTTTAGGTGGGGCATTTGACAATGTATGATCAAGTTGTGAGCCATATATTATAGTGCATTTATGAAATTCTTGAGTTTCATTTTATTCATCATCACAAGTTCAAACAACTAGATTGTTTATTGGCTTTGGGTTTTCAAAGCATCCACATTAAAGTCACCTAATATAATTGTGGGACATAAGGTTGGAGAATTTGATATTAGTTGTTGAAGTGTGGAACTATTTTTGTCAAAGATAAATGTGGGGGTTCATAAATTGTGATTATGTGTATTGCATGTGTTCATGTTAAATGTTGTTATGAACTCCACTCCTAGTATGGTTTTTTGTTCACTTGAATGTAATATCATAATTTTATCATATAATAACATGGTTCCTTGGATTCAATGAATTTTAATAGATGCATATTTTGGGTGATTTATATATGGATGGATGGGTAGTATTATTTTGTTTTCAACTTTGTCTCATTAAGGCACAAAATGTGAGATGTTTACAATTTGTGATTTGTTTCAATATTTTCATAATGAAGCAATACATATTATGATGTGTGTTTTCTTGAAGGAATCCAAAAATGGGATAGAAAGTGCCATTTCATAGTTGTTCTTGAACATTGTATTTCATTTAAAACACATTTATCAACTTTTGTTTTTAGTCAATGGTGTTTTTTGGATTTCAATTTTTGTTGTAATTTACATATCGAATTATTAAATGAACGTGTCTTTTTGGGATTTTTTGTTGATTTGAATAATAACATGTTGTAAATGTGCTTAAACTTAGGTTATGTATGTTTTCATGTTGTTTCATATATTTATCAATTATAGAATATGTTTTGATATTTGTGGAACTTAATGGCATCTCTTTTAGTTTTTTACTTGATTTGAAAACAAAAAAACATGTTCATTTGGGGGCGAGTATTCAAGAACATAGATAATTTTGAAGCATGTTAAAGAGGTGGAGATAAAATAATTTAAGTTTTTAATTGAACAAACATTTGTTGTGCATTTTAAAAGCATTGTTTAATTTTTGAATTTTTTGGTTTATATCAACATTCTCATTTTTATTTCTTTTAATGATTGTTCAAAAGTCATTGGTGATAAATTCATCAATCTTTGTTAAATATGGTGTGTAATAACATGCATCATATGGGTTAAAAATAAATTGTGTGTTAATGTTAGCTGCCCATAATGTTGCAATTTTAATTGCATAAACATTTGTTTAAATGTTTTTTGGATTTTGTCTTAAAATTGGGTAGGCTTTGTTAATTTATGACATAATGAATCTATATAACTTGGAAAATCCAAAAAAATGCACCAATTCAAAGTGACCATTCATACTTTCATGATATGTTAAAATAAGTTTGTTATTTGTAGCAAATTCATCACCCACATTCATGTGTAGTTGGCATGTCCTTGTAGACCACAGTTCTAATGGACATTTTATGGATGGGTGAAAATCCATTAAGATGTACCACACATGACAAAAAGGGCCTAGTCCTTATTGTAGTCTTTTTTTATCATATATTTTGATCTCCGTAAAAAATAATGAATCAAAAGTTGTCAAAATTTTCAAAATGACTATAGTTTAAACCGTTACAATTCTAGATTCCATCATAATGATCCACAAATGTGTCTTTACATGATAAAAATGGACTAGGTAAAAAAGATAGAAAATGGTGATGTTATGACGAGATTTTGGTACACCTTAAAAAATTTGGACCAAGATTGGTTTCACCAAAAAATGATGAAATTAGTTCATAAACCTTCGTTTGTTGCACTACATTCCATTTTTAAAAAATAAGTTTTGTAGAATTAACACCATGCAAACTCATCGAGATAAAAGTGAAATGTAAAATAATATTCAACTCTTGAATCAATTTCTAATAAAACTTGTTGCAAGTTACGTTGAACTACACCTCTTTTCATTGTAGTACTAAATGTTTTGTATTGTAAATCAAATAAGGCATCACCAACAATATAAGGATAGTTTGTGATTGAAAGTACTATCTATGTTTTAGGAGTCAATTTTTAAAAAATTAAAAAATATATAACAATTTCAATATGATTTTTTTCTTTTATTAAGTAATGAATAAAAATTAATAAAATAAGCTTAATTGAATAAACCAAAGTGAATGAACCAAATTAAAACTTCACTTGTGGATGTTTTGAAATATTAACATTGTATTTTGTGCACATTAATTAATTGATGAGAATAATGAAAATTTTATTCGCTCTCAACAAAGAAACAACATAATCATTCATTGTTTTTTCATCTATTATAACAAGCTCAAAATTGATCATCAACTTTTTTTTGGGGTCCAACAACAATGATAAAGAGTTACATGGAAGTGAAAGTTTTCACTTATAATGCAACATCCAAATTTCATTTTCCAAATTTTGCATAAAGATGGATAGAAAAGTTCTTGATCTTCAAATGGTGGAACCTAACAAAGTTGTTCCTTAATGTTGATGTGATTGTGAAGAAAACATGAACTTCAATCACGTTTGCATGTAAATATGTGTAAGCACAAGTTTTCAAATTTAACATATTGATTTAAAACAATGCATTTAAAGACAACAGTACTTTTAATTGCAAATTCAAAATCATCTAGCCATGACAATTGGACAATCCATTATCCTATTTTCCATGAAAAAAATGGCAAACAACATTTATTAAAAAAACAATTATCTATCATAGGTATGATATTCAAATTAGAACTCTTGGATTTTTTTTCAATAAATTGATTATTTTGACATGTATCTACCAATTATCAATCATTGGTATGGTACATGAGAAACATGAATCCATGATTATGATTATGTTCCCAATTTAATCATTTTCCCTCTCTAGTTTTGATTTTTAATAACTAATACACCAAGGTACAAGCAATGAAAATTAAGTGGAATTAATGTTTAATTTTTTCAATTAATTTTTTTTACATGTAGGTGTATGCATATTGAAAAGCATTATAATGAAATTTTTGAAATAAATTTGTAAACTGATGTAATATCTTTACATTTTGAAATTAAAGAGATTTTAATTTTTATGGAATTATGGAAACTAATACCCATTGACTAATATGGACATAAAAAACACATGTCATGTGCATTTTCATCTCCATTGTATTTATGAAGTCTTTGAATTGTGTTCATTTGTTTTTTGTGTGAGAATTGAAATAAAAATTGAATATATTCATGAAAATTGAAACATCAATTCAATATGATCATGAGCAATTGAAACAAGTCAATATGGTGGTGAGAGAAAATGAAATAGAAAAAAATTGGGTATAAACTTGACCAAACACCTTTAATAATCATGCATGCACATGATGATGCTTTTCTCCATTTGTGGGAACCATGAGCATCCCAACTAGTTTAATTTAAAAGTATATTTGAATTTATGATCCAAAAAGTTTTCTTTACATTTGAAAATTATGAATGATAAGTTTTTTTAACTATTAAATGATACTTATAAAATTTATGAAATTATTTTAATTTATAAAATTAATATAAATGTGATCTAATAGAAATAATATAATAATATAATAATATGGTAATGTCACAAGCTTGAAATGTACATCTCTATATTTATGTAATGACATAATATATCATAAGTTGAAGTTGTGGTTGGATGGTTTTGAGGACCGCCTATCAAATGAAACATGTTGCACAACATTTACAATTACATTGATGTGGTGAATGGCATGGCTGAAATTCATAAATAAATAAATAAACATTTATTTATTTATATCTATATATCCTCAACAATAAATCTCTTGATGAGGCTAAGTCATCTTCCCCTTGCCATATGTAAATCTATGTGGACATTCACATTGGCAATTTTTTGAAACAACTCAATAAAATGAAGTGCCATGTGATGTTTAACACATCTATGTTTCAAAACAAAATTGTTTGACACAACTCTAGCGACCATAGTCATTTTTGCTTGATATTTTTAAAAATTCAGTCATAAATATGATCATTTTCTTTCAACGTCCTATTAATGTTAGTTTAATAATGGGATACTTGTAATTCTTTGAAAGAAATTCAGGATTTGGGATTTTTATCATATAATTTTTTGTTCATTGTGTTGGCCATGACAAATTTGTACCCACATTATGAGGTAATTTTTCATTCAACCACAAGTCATATTGATATGTTTCACCATTTTGAGTGAGGCCTTTTAGTGTCATATTAAACCCAAAAATTGTTGGATGAATGACCTTGATTTAGTCTAATCATGGTATAGTTATAATGTTTCAAAACAAGTTGAAAAGATTTTGGGACTTTTTAGGGTTTGTTTATTGGCCATGATAAATCCCCAACCACATTGGTATGTAATTTTTTGCTCAATGTATTGGCCAAATTGAACAAACAACCACACTAATACCTTTTGCCATTTTCAACCATATTGAACCCATATTGAGCCCCAAAAATGTTGGGTTTGGATTCAATAGCTTTCATTTAGTCTAAGCATGGGTGTATGTGTCAATTGCAGATCTTTGGATCACACGATGGTCTATAGGAGGTATGAAATCCACATTTTACTTCACTTGCTTTTAATTAGCATATGTTGAGGAAAGGGCATAAACAAAGTAAGAAAAATTAAAATTTGCTACTACTTAGTGTAAAATGGTAGGAGATTTATTGGACCATCTTTTCCTTCTTTTTTCCAACTTTTCAATTGCTATATTTTTCTATTTTTGGTGTATGTACTTCTTTAATTCTATTCAAGTTTGACTTACATAAAAAATGATAATGTTATGTTTTTAATAATGATGGTATGTTCCAATGATTATGTTCTATTTTCAATAACGTTGCTATGTTGTACTAATGTTGTTGGTGATTAGAGTCTTTTTTATTATCGGTAGGAGAAATTACATTAGACATTTGAGAAATACATAATACTAAAATTCTAAAAAACTAGAGTAGAGTTTTGAAAAAAGTCAAATTCTTTGTATAATTGTGAAATTATAGGAATCATCTAAAAGACAAAAATATAACATTCCATATGCTTCAAAAAGTGATGAATACAATGAGAATTTGAAGTTCAAACTTTGTAAAATGTGGGAGCTTGTTAATTGTCAAAAACCAATTTTATAGGTATGACAAACATGTAGTTGAACTTTTTATGTTCCTATAATGGTGAAAGCTTCTTGTATCTTGATCATTACCCTTCTATGGAATGAACATTATACCCTAAACTTTATCAACTTTCCTTTTGGGGAACTTCATTTGTACAATGCTTAAATGATCCTATCTTGATGTTTCACACACAAATCTTATTTGCTTCATGCTTTCCCATTCCTCTCAAGTTTTCAACAGCAACTTGTTTCTTTCAATTCAATTCTCATGCAAGTTTTTGAGAGGCTTTTAAATTCATGTTATTTTGAATGTCCAGAGGTTTTTTTTGGTGTGTCAGCATGTTTTGCTCCCCATTTTTAGTGGCAAGATAGGCCTCATTTTTGCAGAGACCATTGCATCAAGGGTTTATTTGGGGAGTTGGGTGTTAGTAGTGCTTGTCATTACTTTTAGATTCTTGTTAGATTCATGTTTGTTCCTATTGGAGGCTATTGGGGTGACTATTTGGGTTTGCTACCCTTTTAGGTGCACTTGAGGTTGTTTCGAAAGCTTCTTCCCCTAGCTACGACAACATGTTTACCCCCATTTGAACAACTTGTAGAGAAGGGAACTAAATGACCATTCGTTTTCCAGCATCATTTTTGACATGTCTTCTAACTCGCATCATGTGCAAGGCTTAGCATGAAAGCTTGACTATTTGCTCACCCTATCATTTTATGTTTTCATCTGCTTTTAAATGTTTTTTCTTATGTGTTGTGGACCAGATTAGGCCTACCCCATCCTTTGGTTCTTGGTTTGACACATTACATTTGTGGCCATCCGTTAAACCCCATGGGGATCCACCTCTTCCATTGCACCCATGGTGGGGAGAAGACTACATCCCATAATGTCATTCGAGATGTTTTTATGTCCATTGTGAGAGATGTAAGGTTTCACATCTTGCAAGAACAAACCCACATTCTTCGGCCACCTTCTTTTCAATTCTTTTATCAATGGATCAACATTGTTTTGTTGATTGATAGCATTCACACTTTGGCCAATGTTGTCATTGTCGACCCCATTTGAACAAACTTGGTATCAAAGGTGGCTTTTTTCGTGGGGTGGTTGTGGTAGTGGCAACTTAAGTGAAGGAACGACTTTATTACAATTGTTACCCAATGGATGTGTTTTTTCCTTTCACCATAGAAGTTTTTGGATGTCTTCACGAACAATCTGACAACTTTTTTCATCGATGGGCTAACATGGCGTGGACAACAAAGGGCACTAGAAGCCCTCCTTTATCGATGTTGCACTCTTTTTATAGATAAAAAATGTTGATGGCTTTATTGAAAGTGCAAGCCATTTCCATTTTGAGGCGGGTTGTTACTATAGGGGAAGGTTTTTTCAAGCTTAGAGTTTTATCAAGTTAACCTCCCCTTTCTATAGTTGATATGCTTCATGCTACTAGTGAAAGTTTTGGTACTTAGTGGTTCCCTTATTTCTTAAATGGGCTATTTGCCTACCTGGACTTTGGTCCTTACCCCTTTTTTTTTCTCTCCCTTTCTTGGGTGCTTTCTTTTAATGAAGTTTGGCAGGTTTCATCATTAAATGTTTTGAAACTGTTTTCATTTCGATATATGATATATTCACTTTACAAGCTTTTGCTAACATTTTGTGGATTTGGCAAAATTGTTTTTGAGCACAACAAAACTAGAAGAAATTGAATTGTTATGAGGTTTTGTTTTACAGCTTCAGGTATGTTACCTTACACATAGTATCCTTTCCAGAAATATTTATGTATTAGTTATTGAAGAAAGCAAAAATCATTGCTCAAATTAAATTTGTTGTTCAAAATGGCAAAAGGTCAGAGACTACTAAACCCCCCACCCAACCAATCAAACTATGTAGCCAGTCAACAATTGGCTTTGCTGCGCCTTTTGCTAGTCTCAAAAACGTGTGAAAAAGTGTTGGGCCAATATCATTTTGCTGAGCCGAACTGGCATGTTTTGACTTTTGTTCATCCAAAATTTGCTGTACCATGCACCAGTGGAGTTGCTCGTACTGGATAGAAACAACTGTCATTGATGCTGACTGCAGTGCTCGGACAATGAAGTTAAACCCTAAATGTCAGGACAGTCAGAATTTACACTGAAAAGCAGCCCCCATATTGAGCCTGTCTGACGTTTAGGGGTTAAAAAATTGCCTCTTCGCCCCTCCTTCATTTTGCCCTAGACTTTTACCCAATGCCCATCATATAAGATCCACTTTTGATGTTTCAATTCCAGCCCACAATCTCTGGAATGTTGATGTGCCAAATGGGTAATTTTTCCCAAAAAAACCTAAGGAGAAAAGATTTCAATGCAAACAATCACTTTCCTTTGAGGGCTACTCTGCCCCTACCCTTTATTTGGGCCTCTATCAACATCCAACATACAGTGTTAATTTTTCCTCCATCCCCACCAATAAGCATGCAGAAGTGAACAGTATAAAGTGAGAGACTATTTAAATGTCATCACCTCAGCAAATCAAAAATCCTATTATTGGCCATCCCAGAGGCCACTGTATCGTGGACATATCTACAAGCTCAAACTGGGTTTCACACTCTTTGACTGCTATACTTCATCCTCATCCAAAATAAAGTGTACAGGTCATTTTGCTCATAATTTCCTTCTGTCTCTATCATGCATCTCGAGGACTCAAAATGATCTCGCCATTATCATCCAAGTGCCCCAGTGCATAAAGCAAGCAGGAGTGGTACAACGTACAATCTTCCTTTGGCCCATATTTCTTTTCTAATTTAGTGCATTTACCTGGTGGACGGACACTTTCTTAGATCAGGTCTAGTTCCAGTGACACAGGTAAAATGGTGTTATGTTCACTGTACTTTGGATTATGTACACCCTTCAAATAATATGAAACTGGGGTTCGCCCTGTAATTAAGTGTTTTCTTTTGGCAAATTTGTGTTATAGCCAAAGTGGTGATGATTCACAGGAATATGTAGCCAAATTTGGCTACAAGCAAAATCTGAAAATATTTTTTGTAAATAAATCCTTCTATATGTTTGGCTACTTACTTGAACCATGTATGGGCAGGCAAGTTTACTGCTGCTAGTGGAGCTGTTTTTTAAGGCATACGTGCTGTGCTGATCATGTCATAATGCCCTTGGCAACTTTTTTTTTAAAACACTAGGAGGAGCCAGATTTACAAAGGGAAATTTCCCTCCTGGGAGGGTGGGAGAGAGTTCCAGTTCTTCATTGGGGGCATTGGGTTTCCTTATTATCAAGAATTCTGGTTCTTCATTTGCAAGTTTTGAGAAATCATGGTTGCGTCATGGGGGCGTTTCCTTTCTCCATCAACACTTCATTGCGTGGTTTCATCAGGTGGGCATTACATTGGTAACTCCCTTGGAGTGAGAGCCCCTGAAATAGCCTCCCTTGGTTCCCACCTTGGAGGGTGGTAATTTTTTAGGCCTAATTTGGCTATTTAAATGGATTTTGGGGTTTTTACCATGATTCCAATGTGGGGATCAATTCGCCCTGGCCATTATTATGTGAACTCCATGCTCCTCTGGACTTACACTACACTTCATCACTTCCTAGTGAGCTAGCTACACGTTACAATCCTTTTGCCCCCCACATGATGTATATAGTTAGTTGGTGCTGAAAGTTTGACGCCTTCAGTTTGATCTGAGTTATGCAACACTAGGGTTGTGTGTGACCAGAATATACAAGGAAAAAAGTATGCAGCTTTTGTAGTGATGTCAGGCAGTAAGGTCCCACCACCCACAGGAGGAGCTGGGAATTAGAAACGGTGGCATTGAACACATGAGAGAAGGGACAAAAAGGCGACACTGCCCTCAGCTCTCGCGTAGCTAATTAACAACAACAGGACATTAGAATATACCTACCTCTTCAGCAACACCACCGTGCCTGTCATGAAATAATACAATCCCGCAAGAAGATTCACAAACTCTCTCCACAGTTTCTGACTCAGCATGTGTTCTTGTTAAGTACGTCTGTGCTCACCTTATTAATAATGGCCTCAAGCATCACTCCATGCAAACATACTTACCCCCACATACACATGACTTGCTTATCTACAGGTCTTTGTTCTGTCTGGAAGGCCCTCTATATGGAAGCTTCACATGTGTACAGAACCAGTCCATATTTTTAGAAATAAAAATTTTTAAATGAAAAAAAGAAAAGAAATAAGAACTTCTGGCCTTCGGAAGGTATTCTCCAGATTGGACATTAATTTCCAGAAGCCAGAAGGCCCCCCCCACCAGACTGGTATGTCTTTTTTTTTTAAAATCATGTCCTCAAGAAAATTGAGGTTGGGAAAGTGTCCCCAAAATACAAAGGAAAAAATGGATTGGTGTTTTAAGTATCGTAGCCTTGGGTCAGGTCAGGTTTGGAACATTAGAAATGAATAACTCATTATTTTAAAAAATGCTTTTTAAAAAATAATTAATAAAATTTTCATTAATCAAAATGAAAATTTATAATAAAATTCGTTTGATGTATGAATGAATGTAGTTGAATGCATGGATGTACAAATGATGTTCACATCTTGTCAAGATCAAGATCCATGTTGCTAAGTAGAGTTGGAAACATTCTTTTTTAATTCCAAACATTGCAAATTCTTTGTAGGGAGAGTTGTTTGTCATATTGTTGAAGAGTCATGGCTTGTCAAACGATGATCTCTGATATGATGCGACAAATAGGAAAAAAGGAACATGAGGAGGCATTGCGACATGTAGAACAGCTAGTAATGAAGAATTAGAGAGCTACTTTGCAAACAACATTGGAAAGAATCAAACATCCAATTGGACAACCAAAGTTACAATCTCACATGACATTGCAAACACTTGGTAGACACATTAAGCAAGAGAGTGAGGAAGGAACAAGCAACCAAGAGTCCAAGAAGCATCAAAGAGGTACTTACACATAACGGTTTGCACTACACCTTTGGCCTCAAATTTAGATTGCAATGGATAGGCATAAAAGTTGGACAGCTACTTACATTATTTCCATGCATTTCATAAAAAGCCAAGGGAACATTCAAGCCCATTTGATAAATTCTCTAGATATTCTTTAGGAAAATGGTTTACTTTAGATGGAAAGTTCAAACCAAGGGGTCAAAAAGGCAATAGAATGGGGGAAAGCTTTTACAATCACAAAATAACACATTCCAATATTAAATCAAAGGCTAGAAGTGAGACATGAGTTTATGTCTTTGCTGCAAAAGATTAAACCCTTTGGACAAACCCTTTTAAACTCATAGTCTAACTCGTTATCCGAGGCTTTCTTGAGTTCAAAGCCCCTAAATTATTGAATGGTTTATCAAAGTTTCATTGGACTAATCAAAAAAGTTCATGAAAGCCAAGTTGAGTTGGTCCTTTACAGCAGCTATTACATGTGCAACAAAACTGCCATTGAATTGGGAAAATCAAGGGACAAAAATGACACATAGGGTGGCATACTTTGTAAAAACATACAATGTCCCTAGATCACTTGTCATAAACACTTATTAAATAGGGATTCACATTGTACTTATAGGTGGGGAAAGAACATGGGGAAAAAAGGGATCAAAAGACATACATGTTTTGGGGTTGAGATAAAAGGCACATTATTATTGTAGTATTGTCGCAACCCCACTTTGGCCAAGTGTGGGGGTGAAGCCCAACACTTGGAAAAGTTGGAGGTTGGGAGTCTTCCGGGACTCCCGAATGTTTAGAGCTCAACAGCAAGGGGCAAAACACCTTGCATTGAGGTGTTCTTGGTGTCATTGGAAAGGTCTTGAAACTTAGATATCGAAAATGCCCTCGCATTGGCAATTCGGACATCTGTAGCCCAAGTTATGGGCAAAAGAAAGGCCGGGAGTCAAATTGGTAGTTTGACTCCTGACCACTAAAAGTCGGGAATCGACCTCTTCCCGACGTCCGATTTGAGTGTGAGACATGGCGTTGGAAAGATCTCGACGAGGGCTACAACTTTGGTTCAGACCTCGTCGCAATCCAACTCTGCAGTCGGGAGTTATGGTGGTTCAAAGTTCCGGGAGTCCCGCCGGGACAATTTCGGGACTCCATTTCGGGAGTCCCGGGAATTTGTGCCATTCGGATGTAGCCTCCACGACCAGGCGCAGAGAATACTATATGGGGGAAGGTGGTGGCTTCCCCCGAATCCGGGCCGTGGTGAGTCTTGTGTGTCCAAGTGCCCGTGGCAAGTCCCAACACCCAAGGGTGTCCCGAATGCTAAACTAACCCGATTTGGTTGGTTTTTGGATGCAGATTCACACGAGCTAAGCTAGTCCCTCTTCCTAGTCTAATCCCGGGGCTCCCAACTCGACCCTCTACCCCTTTCTAGAGTTGGAAGCCGGGAGCGTGCTACCAAGTTCAACTTTCCGCAACTTGACTTTGTGAAACCCTCAAGTG
>Ga0209611_10004778_pt1 | contig 23014 bp, 34 predicted proteins | sample S1TSphgellanicum_3_FD_187693 | JGI IMG/M metagenome (GOLD analysis project Ga0209611, IMG submission 187693) | Host-associated microbial communities from peat moss isolated from Minnesota, USA - S1T2_Fc - Sphagnum magellanicum MG (SPAdes) (version 2) | ecosystem: Host-associated > Plants > Peat... | reverse complement strand
TAACGAAATAGGTAATGTCTTTACGATTAACCAGCTTGATTCGTTCAAAGAAATCACGATGCAGACGCTTGATCCGGCGTATATGGGCCTGGTCGATAAAATCGAGCAAGAGATGGAGCTGCTTATCGGTGTGACCCCGGCGATGCGCGGGCAGGCCGCCGGGCGCGCTGACTCACCGGCAACCTACGAGCAGCTTGCGGACCAATCCGGCGGGCCGATTCTTGATCGCGCAAAGCTGATTGATCAATTTATCGAGGATCAAGCAACGATCGACCTGTGGTTTATGCAGAATTTCTACACGCATCGGCATGTCGTTGAGGTCGAAAACGAGATTGGTTTTAGCTCGTGGCAAGAAGCAAGTGCGCTTGCGATGGATGGCGACTTCGCCGTTAAGGTCAAGACGGGTTCGACGCTTGTAAAGAATTCAAGCAACGACTTCACCGAAGCGAGCAAGTATGCGCAAGCCGGATTCTACGCGCTCCCGGCGCTTGGGAAGTATGGAAAGGTCCCGCATTACCGCGAGGCGCTCAAGCAGCGTATGAAAATTCAGGCGATGGGCCCGGCGTATGCGGGACTGATAGGTCCGGCGGCGGCTTCTCCCGCGCAACAGCAAGCAAGCGGTCGCGCGAATGTGCAACGGAGTCACCATAAACCTGGTGGCAAGTAGTGGCGCTTTGTGCGACCTGTGAGTCTTGCCGTCGGCGTGTATATCCTCAACTCCTAAAAACTCAGGGCGAAAAGCTTGCTTGCTATGCGGAAATAACCGTTTACAACATAACGCGTTATTTATGCGAGCCTTGCACGCGCGCGGCGTATCGCGATGACCTTACTAGGCAACGCTCGCAAGCATCAGTATGATAGTTCCGTGAGCGGTCTTACAGCTTTTGGAAAACCCGTGCAGTCCGGCCTCGCTTCTGCGATTATGGACTCGCCCTCGTTAACCGCAAGCCCAAGCCCCGCAAACCCAGAGACAGTACCATCTAACGACGTTGCCATGAAATACGCGCAGTTGCTTGCAATTGCAACCGATCTTATGGCGATCGAAACGGACGGTATACGAAAGATGACTCTGGCGGATCACATTTCGTTTTATGATCGCGCGGTGCGCGAAACATTGCGAAGTGCGAAGTCTGGGGGAGCGCCTGCCCAGATGACCCCTCCGATGCCGCAAGCGGCACCTGCGGGACCTCCTCAACCGGCTGCAATGGCGGGACCGCCCGGAATGCCTCCGCCATCCCCACCATCTCCGGGAGCTGGCATGCCAGGCATGCAAGGAGTACCAAGTGCATAAACTTATGAAAGAGCGCCACGAAAAGCACCGTGGCGGCAAGCACCGTGGCGGCAAACACCGTGGCGGCCGTCGTCGTTCGAGCCATCGTCATCGCGGTAAGCGCTAGAAATTAGGAGTTTGTCTATGCCGAGAACGCCCGCGCAATCCCAAGTGCAAGACCCGTCGACATCGCCTGAAGTCGTCGCGCCTGTTGCTGCCGTTGAACCCGCGCAGCAAGCAGTCACCGAGCCGATTGATTACGATGCCGCCTGGAACGCGCTTGATGAGCCCGTGCGCTCCGGCATAGCCGAACGACTTTACAATAGCTACAACCAGCAGATTCAAGATCAATACGGGGATATAATCCCGCTTGTTCAAGAAGCAAGTAACAACCCAAGCCTTCGAAACGCGCTCAAAGAATTCGCCTCCGATGCGGAATTACGGAACTTTATCGCCGATGGCGGCACGCTCGATCAGCTCCGTGGTCTGCAAAAAGACCCCGCGTATCGTGAATTTCTCTTTAAGGACGCAACCGAGGCATATCGGAAATATCCGCAGCAGAATACACCGGCGGCCGATCCTCTTGAGCCCGTGCTTTCGCGAATCAATTCGCTTGAGAGCCAACTAACCGAGCGAGATCAAGCTGAGACCTTTCGTGGTTATGTATCGTCCCGGCAACAGGAAATTCAAGCGCTGCAAAATGCCGCACCGGCTCTCAAAGAAAACCGCGATTTGCTTTCGCATATTGTGACGCAAGCCGAGAATAACTTCAAGATTGCCGCTGCCAATAGCGGCATTAACGTCGGCCAGGATGATAAAGTTTGGGCCGCCCAAGCGGTTCGTCAGGGCATCCGCCCGCCGCAATACATTGATGTGTACCGCCAGTATGAGCGCTTGACGGGGAAAACTCCCCCACCGGCTGCCTCTGGCGTTGCTTCTCCTACGCGCCCAGGACGCGGCGTACAGGCTCCCCGTACGAAAGTTGAGGGTGCCGCACTCTCGCAGCAGGAGCGCCGTGAGCAGGCTATTGCTCAAATGAAAAAACGCACTCTCGCCGCTGTGAAAAGCTAAGGGGACCTAGAACGTGCCACAATACGCCGCACCGAATATTGCTGCGATCGTCGATAACCTCAACTTAGCAACGCGCTCAGCCGTTGAGTACGACAATATCACCGACCAGATTTTCGATACATCGCCCGGTTACGGCTTATTCCGTAGCCCGAAAGTGCTCAAAGAGCAAATGGGCGGCTTGTTCATCCAAGAAAACTTTAACGTCGGTAAGTCCCCGAATGCTGGTTGGTACACGGGTGCGGGCGCGTTTAAGCTTGCCAAGTTCGAAGGCGTCATTGCCGGTGGTTGGGATTGGAAGTTCGCGCACGATAGCGTTCTGATTCTCGGACCTGAGCTTGTTATCAACAGTGGCTCTGAGGAAGCGGTCTACGACCTCGTACAGGAGCGCGTCGACGTTGCAAGCCTCACGCTTCCTGATCTTCAGGCAACCGACTTCTACACGAACAACCCGTACGGCACGCGCAGCGACGGTACGCCCGGCAACCCGGCTTCGGTTGAAGGCTTAGCGGTTCTTGTCGACGATGGCACGATCTCAAACACCGTCGGTGGCATTTCGCGCACGACCTACCCGAGCTTGAAGAGCCCCGTCAACTACAACAACGCGCTCGGTGCGACATTCATTAACTCGCTGCAGACGCTCAACATTGCCGCCAATCGTGGCGCAACCTCACGCGTGCGCATCCATCTCACCACGCTGCTTGCGTATGGTTCGTACTGGTCGAGCCTACAGAGCCCTGAACGCTACGTGATCGACCCGACTCGCCTCGAGACGATGGGCATCAAGAACACCGGCGGCAACGACCTTGCGTTCAACGACGCGCCTGTTCTTGCCGATCCGAAGATTCCGACCAACGTGTATCGCCCTGGTACGACCACGGGTGCCGGCGGCTTCTGGTACGGCCTCAACACCGACTTCTTCCGCCACATCGTGCATCCTGAGCGCTTCTTCTCACTTGGCGAATGGCAGAAAGATCAGTATGGCGATCAGTATTTCATGGACATCTTCTACGCCGGTTGCTTGCTCAATAAGCGCCCGAACAAGTCGTTCGCCTCTTGGGTAAGTGGGGCCTGAAAAAGACAGGGTTTCGGGTACGTGGTGTGAATCTATGATTCATGCCTGTAAGATCAAAATACAAGACCGAAGAAGGTTACCTCAAAGCTATAGAGCGTGAGCGCCTTCGATACCACAACAAGCCAGGTCTCAAAGAGCAGAGAAAAACTGTTTCGGTATCCTGGAAAAAACGGATGCGCGAAGAATGGAAAGCGAGAGATCCCGAAGGCTATGCAAAAGCACGAAGAGATGAAGCAGCGGCAACTAGGCTTAACGATCCAGTCGGGACGTGGCTTAGATGTGCTTCGTACACTTGCAATGCACGTGCAAGGCTTTATGGTCGGGCTTATGATAAAGTCAAAAAAGCTCATCTTGTTGCTATCTACGAACGCGATAACAAGCAATGTGTTGACTGCGGATCAACGGAACGCCTCACGATTGGTCATAGAATCCCGCTTTTTTACCCTGTCGATGGAATTGATCTTAATGGTGAAGCAAATCTGTTTATCCAATGTCACACGTGCAATGTCAAGCAGCACAACGCCGTTCATCCATCCGCAGGCGTATGGAGACTCGTCAAGGTGGGCTAGGTCATGTCATTCGCCAGCTGGGTCTCAGGCGCGTGATGGGTTTCTGGAGGGTATAGGTTAGACCATGGCGTTTCCTATAGCGTATACGCCGTCCGGCGGGCCGATTGCGGCTGCTGCTAATCCTGGTTTTTCGCAGCTTGTTGCGGCTGGTCTTACCGATGTTTCCGGCAATGTGCTGTCGGTTGATTCCTCAAATAGGCTTCAGTTTGTAGCCGGTACTGGCCCGTCGGGATTTTGCCGAAATACCACGACAACGATTAACTCGATCATTACGATATCGGTGTTCTGGGGCGGAAATCCGTACACGCTATTATCTCGTGAAGTTGGCAGTACGCATTATTATTGCCAGTTTAGCTCTACGAATATTCAGTTCTTTTATGGCACAAACGCCGGTACGCAAATCGGACAGACGTATACGATGCCGGCGCTCACGGTTGGTCAAACGTATACCTTTACGTTCACCACGCAGCAACTTACATCGACGAACACGCTCTTAACAGGATCGGTATCTAATTCCGGTACGGTTATTGCGTCAGTGCAAATCCAAGACACCACGTCGGGAGCCCAGAACGTCAACGGGACGTGTTCCGTTCAGGCTCAGAATCCTGATGGTACCCACGGCGTTTTTTCGATATATATGAATAACGCTGTGCCAGCAGCGCCGACCGTTTTGCCGTATACAAATCCTCCCGCAAATGCGATTCAGATCGTTCTCGATACCGACCAAGGCACAGATGTCGACGATGTAGCTGATATTGGTCTTGCCGCCGCTATGCATCGTGGCGGCCTTATTAACCTAACTGGCATTATCGTTACGAACAAAAACACGTATGGCGCATCTTGTGCAAGCGCTTTGTTGAAATACGCTTTGCCGGGCAATACCATTCCGATCGCGCAATATAATGGCACCGTTTCCTTGCCGACCAACTCTGCGTACACGCAGATGGTAACGCAAGTATATGGACCTGCTGGTGATGTTGCGTCAAACTATCCCGGCCATGTGGCGACATACCGTAAGATTTTCGCAGCAGCGGCTACCAGTTCGCTTGTCGTGGTTATTACTGGCCCTGTTACCGCGTTTATGGAGTTTTTCAACTCAGCCGCTGATGGGATATCGCCGCTAACGGGCATTCAGTTGATTCAGCAAAAGCTCAAGTCTTTACATTGGGAAGCTGGGTATTTCCAGAATTCCGTCGTTAGTGGAAGCACGACGTCGGAATATAATATATCAATCGATATCACAAATGCTCAATCGTTCATCACGCTCATGAATACGTATGTGCCGACCTTGGATGTGTTTTGGACAGGCGACGATATTGTCGGATTCGTGCGGACGAAGCTTTCATTCGAGTACGGGAATCTGTTAACGGGTTTCCCGGCAAGTCATGGAACATATAGCCCGTTCAATATGGCATTCCAGTTGTTTCTCGCAACGGCGAATACGTCTCAGCGGCCTCCGTGGGGTCAGATTGCGCTGAATTATGCGGTGTATGGTGCGAGATTGTTTGCCCCGATTGGTTATCGCGGCACAAACACGATTGATGGCAACGGATACAATACATGGACAACCACGGCCGGACAGCATAGCTTCCTTGGGCAAATAGCTCCTAACGGCGTCATCAATGCAAGCATGAATCAAGATTTGATTATGGCGGCCCCCGTGAGTGCTGCAGAAATCGTACCGCTAGGATCAGGTATAGCTTCTACCCCTTATGCCAACGGAGCTGGAACAGCTTACCCGAAGACTATTCCAATCGGTCGGATCACCAATGCTTCGTCGTTTGCAAACGTTGCTTGGGTCATTCCGGCATCGGGTGTTCCTGGAGCGACGGGAACCGCGCAAGCTGGCCAAACAACGTTTAACATTTCCCCGCAAGGGGCCGCAGAGTTTGGCGAACTCCTCGACCGCATGGTAAGTGACGGTCGGGCTACAATCAGCTAGAATAGCAACAAAGGGGAACCAATGGCTAAAGAACGTCGCGAAACCTATCTGAAAGATCCGGTCGGCTCGAAGTCGATCCTCAACGAGATGCCTTCCGGTCTGATTCACACGGCCGATAGCCTTGGCAATAGCCGTGAAGGTCGCATCATCCTCCGGTTTGGTTCTCCAGGCGATCCGCTTGGTGGTTCTACGGTTGAGTCTGCTGGTTTTGCCGGAAGAACTCCGAATCTGCAGACGAAGTTCATGAAGGGTAGCCAGCGCTAATGAGCATTTCACCTCGCGGCGTCGATCCAGGCCCGCTGTCTACCCAAGGCGGCAGTGCGGCTATGGGTTTTAGCGATACGAACTTCATCGAGTGCCTGTACATCGGCACATCAGGTGCGTTGCTTGTCGGCATGCCGGTTTTTGCGATTGTGACCGATGCCGCCGAATTGAATACGAAATATTCACTCACAGCTCCGACCCCGGCAAAGCCGGACGGATGCCAGCTTGTCACCAACGGAACCGGCACGGGTGCGACCAACCTCTTATGCGTCGGCGTGTTTGTATCGGATGATCAGAATGCAGCTCCGGTTTCGGGCACGGTCATTAAAGTCTGCAACCAAGGGATAGCGCCTGTGTACGCGGCGGCAAAGGCCTCTGGAACTACCGTCAAGGTTGGCGACGTGCTTGTTGTCGACACGACTCCGGGTAACGCGGCGCTCTCGAACGGCAACACGTTTGTAACAGGTCGCACGATCGGCGTTGCGCTTGCGACGCTTGCAGCCGTGACTTCTGGTTCTGTAATCATTGCGCTTCCGGGCTCCGGCACAACTGCTCAGCTTATCAACGCTGCGATTAAGCTCACCTGATGAGAACACCGGGATTTTCCGACGATAATTCGATCGACGTGAATGTTATTTCGCGGCCGGGATCTGATTTCGCGCCGCCTACGAATGCTTTACAGTCGATTGGCCCGCAGGCGATTGCGAACAAGATGCGTGGTCAGGTTGCGGAGTTTCCGCTTTCCGGCTTGCCGAAGACGTTTGAGATATTCAATCGCGCGAAGCTTGGTAACGTCAAATACTGGGCGCAAGGGTTCGATTCGGTCATGTATCCCGAGGATGCAACCGAAGATCGCACGACGTGGCTTGGTCCCGGCGAAAAGGCAACCTTACCGCTTGAGGCGGTGCTGCATTTCTTCGGGAACATCTTCCACCCGACGTTCGAGGGTGCAAAGGCCGTTATCGAAGCATGTGGTGGATTTCTGCTTGAGCCGCGTGCCGAGCAGCATCCTGATGCAAAGAACATCCCGCCTGCTCGCATTATTGGCGGCCCGCTGTTTTTACCTGATTTTATTATCACAGGCTATAGCGGTCGTGCAAAGATTGCGTTTGGTCCGTTTTCGCTCTATGAAGCCTACGATAAGCTCACGCGTCGCCTACAGAAGGCTCCCGTGTTGCAAAACGAAGGCTTAAAGGCGCAAGAAGCGGCTTTATTGGCAGATCGCCTTGAAGAGTATCGTTCTGCTGATGTTGGCTTGTTCGATCAATACGGCCAGCCAATCACGCGTAGCGAGCAAGCTGAGCCCGAACCGTGCGATTGCTTCCCTATTGCCCATGCAAAGGGCGTGCCAGGATGCCGTGCCGGGGATATGTTGCGCAAGAAGCGCGGCCGCAAGCCGATTGAAGACGCCGACGAGCTTGAAGACGGCGTTGAGCAAACCCTCGAACCCGTGTAGAAAGGTGGCGCACCATGCCGCCGTTCACGAACTTCCAGTTCTTACAAAACCTCGCTATCGCCCGGTTAGGGCTAGCGGGGTCTAACTTTTCCGGCGCTCCCGGCAATAGCCCAACAGACCTTGATCCGCCGATACTCGTGCAAGGTTTGCTCAATCTCGGTTATAGCGAGTTTCTCTCGCAGACGCTCGAGTCTGGCATTGCCGTCCTGAAAGTGCAGTTCCTCACCACCATCAATGCGATCTCGTTCCCGATTAGGCCGCTTCCCGTCGGCATCGATGGCGTTACGGCTAATCCCGCAGCTTTGCGCATCCTGGAAGGCACGTATACGCAACAGGCTGGGCAACCAAACGCTGGTTATGAGTACCGCTTCCCGATCATCGATGAGAAGCGTTTCCGCGCGTATGCGGGCGATTATACGCGCCGGCTGACGTGGTTCGGGCCACGCGTTGAGTATGGTTCGCAGCTTTTTGGGCGGCCACAACTTGATGTTCTTCCGGGATGCGCAATTTCGGGCGATACGATCTCGCTTACCATTGTGCCCGACCCGGCCAATGCGCCCACGGGACTTGCTGCAAGCGCCGGTGGGCCGCTTTCCCAGCCGACCGATGTGCCGCTGTTCCCAGCGCAATTCCACCAGGCACTTGTTGATTATGTTGTTATGAACATCGGCATGAATGCCGATCAAGCAAATGACGTACAAATGGCGGAAAAGCGCTGGAATAACTATATTTTAGCGGCCCAGGCGTTCGGCGCGACGACGGGCGAAGGCTTTACATCGATGAACACGATCGACATTTATGCGGTCAACGGCGATAACTGGAACGGCCTTCCGTAAATGCCGCAGATTGAGCAGCGTAAAGGCAGCGAGCGCACATTTCGCCTCGTTCTCGATAAGCTTGATCAAGGTTGGTCGACGCGGAGCTTCCCGCATTTAATCAGCGAGCGCCAGCTTTACGTTGCCGATAACGTCATATTTAACCGCGACGGCTTGATATCGAAACGGCCGGGCAATGCGTATTATGGGGGATCGACCACCGGCGCTACAGGCAGTGGTGCTCCGGTAATTTCCGGTACGCGGTTTTATGTGCCTGGGCAACCGCCGCAACTGCTTGTGCAATCCGGCGGGCATCTGTATACCGGCAATGATTCTACCGGCGTGTTCACGTCGATCGGGTCCGGGTTCTCTACGACGACGCCATGCACGTACGCGCAAGTATACGACCCGGACATGAGCACGGGAGCCGCGGTTGCGCTCGTTATTTGCGACGGCGCGCGCATCCCATACCTTTGGGATGGAACACATCTCGTAGCAGTGCAGACGGGTACGCCGTATTTACCAAATAACACGGTAACGAACGTACCGCTCACGCCCCGCTACGTACAAAATTGGAAATACCACCTGTGCTATGCCGGTGATCCGAACGACCCATACGCCTTGTATATCGGCGATGCTCTTCGGCCTGAGCGATTCACGGGCATAAGTTTAACCGATTCTACCGGCGCGCAGTTTGCTCCGTATTACCCCGCAGGGCGCGGTGGCGATCTTGGCGTTATAACCGGCATCGAGGTCATTAACGCAACGATCGTGGTGTTCTACACGGCCGGTATCGCCGTTGGCTACAACACGGGCACGTATGGGGCGTACGAATTCGAATTTAACATCATCTCAACCGAGATCGGATGTACGGCTCCGCTGAGCATCACCGCATTCGGGGGTTACATCGTCTTTTTCGGCGGGGATCGCTTCTACGCAACCGACGGAAATACGGTTGTTCCCATACCGGACGAGATACCAAGCGTGTACGCCAATGGGCAACGCTCGACGTTTCCCTCGGAAATCAAGAACGTCACGACGGTAACCGGGTCTCGGCGCGGCCTGCAATACCTTGCCAGTTACGATAACGTCGGGTCAGGCCCGCAAAACTCGGTCGTATGCTTTGATGTCAGTGCAAACGGTGGATGGACGTATGGCGCGCCGACTGGTGGCGCGTGGAGCCGGTTCCCCTCCGGCATGCCGATGGCGTTTGGGATCGAGGGGCGCGGCCCCGGAGAAACAGATTTCCCCTTCTTCTGGGGCAGCTCGACAAGCGATCTTGTTGCGCAATGGGATGTCGGAACGTACGATGATTTCGGTGCCCCTATACTCATGGAGGTACGCGGAAAGGCCTTCTTTCTTGATCGACCCAACGCGCAGAAACGCGTCAAATATATGGATGTGGCCCTTGCGTTTCCTGTGCCGTTTGGCACAACGACTGGAACGTATATCGACACACTTAACGCGTATATGTTCCTCGATAGCATGCAAGTGATCGCTCCGCCCATATCCATAACCGTTAGTAGCGGCAGTGTGTTTTACAATAGCGCGAATATTATGGATGGGTCGGTTACCTATGGGCAAAGCGTCGGTACGCTCACGATCGTGCAGCGAGCATGGATTTCTCAAGATGCTATCGGCTACATTTTTCAGCCGGGCTTAACCGAGTTTAGCACGAACCCTTGTAATATCATTGCGCTGGTGATTGAGGTAGAAATCCGTGAACCTGTTAAATAAAATCGCTTTTTTCACCATGATACTCGTGTCATGTTGTATTGGCGAAGCAAGTGCTACCTGTTCTTCTTCCTTGCCGTATACGTTCGTATCGACTTCGCCGCTCTCGTATGTGACGACGAATGCGAATAATAACTTTTTGCTTGCTTGCGTGACAACGGTTGATCATACTCAAATCGGTACGGGTGGTATTTTCGCTTCGCAGATTATCCCGACAAGCGGCTCGCAAGCAACTTTTGGCGGAACGCAGACCTACACGTTCCCAAGTAACATATCCGTACCAGGCAACGCAGTCGTAGGTGGTAATTCAAGTACAACCGGATTTGTCTCCGGGCATTATGTCGATTCTGCCTATTCTGCTAATCAAGGTTTGTATTACGGTGGCGGAAGCAATACAAGCCAGCTCGACTATAACATTACCAATGCGAACGCTTGGACGTTTACCGCACCACTGCATGTGACGGGGACCTTGACGACGACCGGAAATGCTGCAATTGGTGGTAACGCGACCACTTCAGGAAACGTTGCTGCAACCGGATATGTTCAGGGTAATTATATCAATTCGAATTACTCAGCTACCCAAGGGTTATTTTATGGCGGTGGCAGTAATTCAAGCCAGCTTGACTATAACATCACAAACGCAAGCCAATGGACGTTTACTTCACCGCTAAGCATACAAGGAGCAGTAACGGCTAGTGGATCGGTACAGGGCCATTATATAAGCTCGAATTACTCCACAAACCAAGGCTTGTATTACGGCGGCGGAAGTAATACGTCGCAGCTTGACTATAACATTACGAATTCGAATCAATGGACGTTTACTTCACCATTGACGGTTGATGGTTATTTACAAGCCGTTACCGGCAGCACGGTTTCGCAAGTCATGCCGACGCTTATCGGCGGTAGTGCGGTCAATAACCAAGCGAATGCTCACACGGAGGTTATTACGGTATCGCTTTCTTCGAGTCCTCAAACGTTTAACTTTACACGGGGGTTTGATGCAGCCCCGATTTGTTACGGTTTAACGAAAATCGGTCCCCCGACAATTGGTCCATATTTATCATCAGCTCCAACGTCGACGCAATATAGCGTCACGGGAGACGTTGGTGGTACGTATTCACTTTCGTGCACGGGAACATGAAGATAAATTCTCCGCAGCCATTTGCACGCGGGCAGGGACAGCCTTTCCAAAATGGCCCGTTTCTCGGTGGTGAGATTTACATTATCCCGGCAAGCATCACGGCCGGTTCCAACACAACGTTTACGCATACATTACGCGTGCCGCCTCGGCATATTGAGGTCGTGCAGCCTATCGCTAACGAGTTTCCCTCGCGGTTAAAGATCATCTCGTCGAATTCCGCGAGCGTGACCGTCGGCTTCGAGAGCGCTCAATCGGCCGGGGCGAAGCTTTTCCTTTGGTGATATGCCAAGCGACGATTCTCGAGTGGCCGCAAATTGAGGCTTTGGCCTTGCCGTATTATCAAGAGAAATCGGCTATTTTTATGATGGATATTCCTGATACAGTTTGGTGGATAGCGAGAATCGGCGAACGTGTGGTTGGTTGCTACCGCTCGTTTGATAGGATTCAATTAGGCCAGAGGACGGTGCAAGATTTCCATCGTGTTCCCGGTAGAATAGGTTTAGCTGCATTCCTCTCGTTGAAAGATCACGTTTTTTCTCAAGCTGATGAAGACGGGCTTGACCTAATGTTTTGGGTTGCCTCAGACGATCACGCCATGAAATCATTCGTAAATCGCTACACAGACGCGGAATTGGTAAGCCTGGTATACTTAAGAAGGGAGAAAAGTTCGAATGGGAAGTAGTCTTAATCCGGTTTCTGATATTGTTGGAGCTATAGCAGGACCAGTACTATCGCTTATTGATGGGAATGCTCAGCAAAAAGCCGCCGACAAAAACAATGCAAACCAGCAGGCTGCTGCGGTTAACAACGCCACGCAAGCGGCCCAAGCGGCCCAAACGATGTATAACAGCTATGCGACGGCGCATCCTTCGCCGTTTGCCGGTGCAAACGTAGCGAGACCTCAAGCGGGCGCTTATAGCACGTCACCGCAGCAAATGGGCGTCATTCAGCGCATCCTCGCGGCGGCGGGCGGTGGGCAACAGCAACCGACAATGAACGCCCCGAAGCCGCAGCAGATGCCGATGGCACCGCAGCCGGGCGTCGTCAACGCGATCTTAGGGAGCTAGCGCATGGCAAGCACGAGCATTTCCCCGACCTACCTCTCGTCGCTCTTCCCAGGCGGCCTGCCGTCGGCATCTGCTACGACGACCCAGGCACCGCTTGCGGCCGCCTATCAGGCCCAAGCGACGCCCGCTACGGCAAATACGGTCGATACGTCGGGCCTCGGGGCAAATCAGCTCGTGCAGCAGATTCTGGGCGTTATGCAGCCGCAGTTCCAACAGCAGCAGCAAGCGCTGACGAACAACCTTGCAAACGCCGGTATCGTCGGTGGATCGACCGGCGGTGCTGTTACGGACCTTGGTAATCAGCAGACGCAGCAGCTTGCGGGCGCTCTTGCTCCGTATGAGCAGACGGCGCAGCAAACGTTGCTTGGGGCGAATGAGTACAATTCCGGCGTACTCAACAATACGTCGCAGTTTAACGCTGGGGCGAACAACGCGAATTCTCAGTTCAACGCCAACACGCTGAACAATAACTCGCAATTTAACGCTGGAAACATCCTTAACGCGAACAACACGAATGCGAACATTCTCAATCAGAATTCGCAGTACAACACGACGAATTCGCTCAACGCGAGCCAGTACGATGCGGGCACGGCGAATACGATTCTCGGGCAGTTGCTTGGTTATCAGAATCAGGACTACTTACAGAATCTCAACAATCAGCTCTCGCTTGCTCAAGGCCAGCAAAGCGGTCAAACGGGCGCGTTTCAGCCGATCTATCAGCAAGCGTCGGCTCCGAACTTCTCGGGCCTTGCGGGCGCGTTTGGATCGAATGCAACTGGTACCGCTGCTGCCGCTCCAACAACGGCGGGTAGTGGTTTTACAATTCCTTACGCGGACGCTAACTCTGCGGCCATCGGGCAGACAATTCCGAACTCTTTCGTGCAAAACTTCGCGGGGTAAATCATGTCCGTTATTTTACAACGTACCGACCCGTTAAGCGCTGCTTCTGATGCGGTTGGTTCGTTCTATGATGCCAAGCGCAAAAAGCAAGTTGAGGATGCAGCCGAGCAGGCTGCTCAGCAGCAGAGTGCTCGAGATCAAGCAAACAAAGACCGCCAATACCAAATTGAACAAGGCAAGTACAGTTTGGAGCAGCAGAAGTTTGGTTTAGATCAAAACAAGGACCAGCGCGAGCAAATTGCTGCTGATGCTAAGCGAAAGAAAGACGCTTTTGATTTAGCACAGCAACAAGAAAAAGCGAAGTACGATCAGCAAATGCGTGCTTTGCTCCTTGAGCAGAAACGACTTGAAAATAAGAAAACCTCTGGTCAGATCATCACTCAGGGTGACGTAGCTAAGCTTGCTCATGTCAACTACCTCATCAAGCAAACAGATGCTACGTACGAGGGCACATTAAAGCAACTAGCTGTCGCCAAACAACAAGCGGAAATTACGGAAACGCAAGCACGCACGAATCGTATAGAGCACCCTATTGTTCGATCTTCCAATGGATCGCACCATGTTGGGCAGAAAAATGCTACGCAGCCAGATGCCTCTAACTTGTCGCCGCAGGGCCTGCAGTTTCTCGACATGCTCAATAGTACGAACAACCCGCCGACGCGTTTACAAGCGCTGGCTGCTGTCAAAAAATCAGCTTTGCCTGATGAAGACAAAAAGGCAATTATGGGCCTTGTAATGTCCCCTAAAATTAACTTTGAGACTTCTCGTCAGCAAGTCAATGACGAGAAACCACCAAAAGACACTTCGCACATCCAAGAATATAACGCTATTGCTAAAGGCAAGCTATTTGATACGCTAACGCCTCGTTTACGGGATGTTGTGCGGCATTGGATGGTCGACTCGAAACTCTCGGTAAACGATATTATCAGTTCGTTGCCGACATCCCAAGTGTCTGATCCAGATAAGCAAGCCATATCACGAGCATTAGGTGCCCAGTAATCCCCTAGATGAGGAATATCTTGCGGCTGGTTCTTCCGCCGGGAACCCGCTGGATTCAGGCTATAAAAAAATAGGCGGTAATCCGCTTAACACCGGGTATCACCAAGTTTCACAAAAGCATGGGTACAGTGGAATTCCGCTTGTGCGGCGTTCAGAGTCTGAGAATCCCATCCTATGGGGACTTCAAGCCGGTAGCCGCCTTGGCAAGCATCTTGTCGCTACGGGTAAATTTGGCATTCCCGATCAGGCGGGCGAAGATCAAGATCGGCAGACGATCATGAACCGCCTCGATGATTTCGTAAACCCGACGCATGCCAAAGGGAAAAACAACGCTTTACAGCAGCGCTTAGCCCCGGTTATGGAGCCTATAGAGCAAAGCGCTGCTGGTTTTGGTATCGATACGGCACTTGATCCGACGACGTATCTCGGCGGCATTTTAGCGCGCGGCGTCGGCGCTGGAGTGAAAGCCGGAGTGCGCGCGGGAGCACCGCTTCTTAAAGCCGGTCTTGAGCGTTCTCCGAAAATGGTGCAAGACGCCGCTGCCTTTGCCAAGGAAGGCCTCGATAAAATCGGCGACCAGTTCCATTGGGGCGGCGATGCACGCCGGAAGCTTACGCCTGAACAATATCGCGATGCGGGGCTTGCATTGAATCGCCAAGGCGCTCGCCAGTCGGAGCTTGCGCGTCGACTTGAGGTGCGCCGCGCTGGCATATTCGATCACCTTAACGATCAGCAGCGCTTATCGGCGTATCGTTTGCTTAATGGCGAAGTCGATGTTGTAGCCGATCCGGCCGTCAATAAAGCGGTTGCGCAAGGCCGCAAGCTCTTGCGCGATGCTGGATATATTCAGGCCAATAAAGGCGGCCGCGCACGTTTATCGGTTGGTTCGTCGCGCTCCGGTAATGCCAATTTAACGAAACCGCAGTCTTTAAAACCGGGAGCCGTATCAGGGGAATATATTCCGCCAGAAGGTGGAGAATCACGCATTTTGTTTGGTGAAGAGGCCGATCAAGCATTGCGTAACGCTGAAGATTCAGCAAAAGGCGCTTTCGGTAAAAAGACCAAAAAGCCGGAACCTGTTCCGGAATCATCGGTCAACAAATTTTCCGGTAAGCGCGTAAAAGCTGGTATTGAAAAAGCGCCTGAATTAGACGAATTCGAATCGATGGTGCCCGACGATGTTTCACAAGTAACAAATCGCACGAGGCCCAAGCTCAAGCTCAAGGGCGCAGCACTCCCGGAATATCAGCTTCCCGACGATCTCAAAGAATTCGCCGCACCGGCCGATCAAGGCATTTTAGGCGCTAGGAATATTCGCGAAGATTATCTTCCGGGCGTGCGCGCGGCGCAAACCGTTGCGGAACATAACCCGGAACGACCGAGAGAGTTCAACCTACTCAACCCCTTTGCGGGTCACGCACTGGAGCGCGAAAGCTTTCAAATCGGCGATAAGATTCCCGAAGGTCAAACCATCAAGGATGTGGTCGGACCTTACGACGATGCGCTCAAGCGCTATATGAAGGCGTCTGCTACGCAAGCTACCGCCGGTTTGCTGCGTCATGAGCTTGGCTTAAAACCTGGTGAGGCGCAAGGCGCACTTGCGAAATTGTTTGACGTGAAACCGCGTGCGCAGGGCGATGCGCGAAACTTAACCGAGCAAGCGCAAGACTATTTAAGGCTTCCCGCTGATATGGCGCGTTCTGCGCTCACGGCTTTTGGCTTGAAGCACGGATCCATCAATGTTCCTACGCTTGCCGGCCTTTCCGAAGGCGTACGCCCTGTAGGCGCAATGTTCCGCGATGCCGGTCGTTTGATGAGGATGTCGCCCGAGGAGAAATATGAATTCAATCGCGAGGCGCGCGAAGCGGGCGTCCTTGGCCCTGAGTACGACCATGACAATCAGACGCTTGGTTTACTCGATAAAGTACCGGCGCTTGCACGTGCCGGTTTTGGGGGCGCATACGGGGCTTACCAGGGTCAGAAGACCGAAGCCGATGCGAACCCGAACGCCGGTCTTCTTCAACGTGGCGGCGCTGGTTTATTGGGCGGTGTTCTTGGCGCTGGCGCTGGCGCTGCTGCCCCTGCTATTGGGCGTTTCTCTAACGATCTAACGTGGAATCTCGATGAGGCTGCGAAGCGCGCGGTGTTCAACAATAAAGTGCGCCGTGGTATGAGTCCGGCGGAAGCTGCTGCACAGACGTTGCATGATACGGTGGATTATACGAAGCGAACCCCGATCGCTCAGGGTCTTCAAGATTGGGGCTTAGCGCCATTCGCGACCTTTGCGACGAAGATACCCGGTGCTGTAGCCGGTAGCGTGGCGCGTGACCCTCGGAAAGCAATTCTCATGGATCGCCTCTCACAAGGTCTGTTAAGCAATGGTAAAGTTGATTTACCGGGTGCTCCACCGGATTCTCAAGGGAATCCCGGTTCTTTCAATATGAGCACGCCGTTATCTGAAGCAATTGAGTTCGGTGCTGATCCGGTAAGATACTCACGCGCCAAGATGTCCGACCCTGCGCGCGCTATCATCTCCGCATTAACAAGCGCCGCCACGCACGGTGCCAAAGGATCGCACTATATGACCTACGGGCAGCCGCTTCTTCCTCATAAAAAACAAGATGGCATAAAAGCGGGTTATCTTTTGAACTCAGCCGCTGGCGATATCCCATTCGGAGGCGGGCGTGCCGTTCTTGATGCGCTCGATGCTGATGAATTTTCGCCTGAAAGCTTGGCATCTGCTATCCTTGGTCCGTTGGTAGGCGGATACGTGAAATGAGCGACCGCGACATGGACGAACAAATTCGACAAACCGAACAGTTATTAGGAGGGGTTACCATTGCGGAAGCTCTTTATGGAGGTCCTCGTGGCCCCGGCCTTACGACAAACATAGCTCGCTTGACTGATAACGTTACAAGCTTGAGCGCGACGGTTGCCGAGCTTTCAAAAGCGGTAACAAAAGTGGCCGACGATGTTAACGGCGGAGAGGGCATTCGTTCTTCACTCAAAGAACTAAAACGCCAAGTCGACGAAATAACGCGTAAATTCGAACGGGGCGAGCGGTTGTTCTGGCGCGGAATGTGGGCGCTTGCGGGAATTGGTCTCGGTACGATTCTCGTTGATAGCCGCGTGTACTACACGGTTTTCTTGGAGCATACAAAATGATGTACGGCATTTCGGGTACGGCGATTCCCGCACATTTGCGGTACGCGCAGCCCATTCAAGCAGGCTGCCAAAAATACCCGACGTTTCCACCGTGCTTGGCGTATGCGATTGCTTATCGTGAAACAATCGGCGGCGAGATAAATGGCCTTTGGGTCTCTGCCGCGTCGGTTGTATCGGGTGATGGCGGGCACGGGCTGTTCCAGCTAACCTCTTCATATCCGAGCGATTGGGAGAACGTCGACGCCAATGTCAGCTATGCTTTGGAACGTTTTTTGGTGCCAGCTATGGCTTACTTTGCCGAGCGTGGCATGCGCGGCGACGGCCTTGTTCGTTGCATCGCGGCGGGATTCAATAGCGGCGACGAAACAACTTGGGAGGACCATCTCCGAGGTAACGTTGATCTCGGAACCACCAACGACTATGCAGAAGCAGTCCTTACCAACTTTCACCGACTTATCAGCGGGGAAGAACCCGTTTAAGGAGCAACCCATGCCTGGCATTTTACAGACTCTTGCCACCGACGCGAACCTCGTCACGTCACTCTTGCCTATCTTCCTTAGCAATCTGAGCAAGAACCCGACCGTTCAGATTATCGAAACAGCACTGCTTGACATCGCAGAAGCCATTACAACCCGTCAGACGAGCTTCCGTATAGCAAACTACTCAATCACCGCAAAGCTCAACGGTAGCCCGGTTGCGTTCACTGTATCAGCCGCGGTTTTGGGACTCGAGAACGTGGTCGCCGGTAAGACGGGCGTGTTTACGTCAGGCGATATTGAGATCGACATTCAACCGTTAGCAAATACGCCCCCGAGTGCGCCCGCTTCAGCGCCTGTCATAAGCGCGCCGGTGGCCGCCTAAGATGAGAAAAGCGCTTACCACTACCGCGATTGCAGCCTTTGCTCTCTTCGCGGTGGTGGTCGGTGCGCCTCACCGCGTGCAGGCCGATACGAATGGTATCTGTATCATCTAGGTAACGGTATCGCCGTCTATTGGAAAACATTCTAGCGTAACCTATTGACTATTTATAGCTAGTCTTGGTATGATTACTCCAGGTCACCTAGGACTTGGAGGTTATAAATGCGAGTCGAAAAAGCACTTCGCGCGCTTTGGGAAAAAGAATGCGCTGAGCCGGATACGTGGGGAGAAACAGACCTTCACGCAAGCGATTTAACCAAATGCCCGCGATACGTATGGGCACGCCGGAACGGTCGTACGCTTAAATATTTCGATCCAAAGGGCGAGTTTAAAAAGCGCTTTGGTAAATATTTTGAGAAGATTATCGCCGACGCATATCGGGCTGACGGACATGATTTTGTTGAGCAAAGGGAGATAGAAAGCCATCTTTTCGGCGTGCCAATTCGCACGCATATGGATTTTGATTTTCCTGGTGAGAATGAATCTGACGAGATCAAAACCACCGTGTTTTGGTCGGGATATGTTGGATCGAAAAAAGACGGTTCGCAACGGAGAGAAATTCGTCCCCCGAAGGACGAGAAGCTCATGGCTTATCGCATTCAGGCTGCGACTTCGGCGATGCTCGCAAAGCGTCGTACGTATAATATCGCGGTTGTTTGCACGGCATCCGGTTCTTTATTAGAAGAAGCGCACCGCACAAGCGACATGAGCGAGCTTATCGAGTCGCTGGTTGAAGAGCGCTCGAAGACGGCGCCCGGCGATCCAGAGCCGGAAGCCGCTCCGACCTATGATCAAGAATGCACGTATTGCCCCTATGCGGCTTGTGCGTTAAACAATAATCCATTCTTACAGGTGATCCAATAATGTCCGATACGATTGATGCAGAGTTTACGGAATCGAAGGCTTTAGCTACGGTTTCTTCAGAGCCGTTGCCCCCGGCCACGCTCTTTGGTACCGATGACCCGGTAGAAGTCATTACAAAAGCTTCACGTATTGCTACGGCATTAAAAGCTGTTGTGAAAGCCAAGGGATTAATTGCAAATATTAAAGGCAAGGAATACCCGGTGGTTGAGGCGTGGCAAACAATGGCCGCAATGATGAGTATCAGCGCTGTATGCGAATGGTCTCGCCCGATTAGCGGCGGTTGGGAAGCGCGGGTGGTGCTTTACAATAGTCAGGGGAAAATCATCGGTTCAGCCGATGCTCAATGCACAAAAGATGAGGCTGGAAAGAAATCATGGGAAGATTACGCACTTCGTTCGATGTCGCAAACGCGTGCAACATCTAAGGCGTATCGTTCTAATCTTGGCTTTATTATGACACTCGCAGGATACCAAGCAACTCCTGCAGAGGAAATGCCAGTCAAACAGACCCCGCAGGATCAAAAAAACGTTGCAGTTCCAAGCATTCAATCGCTGATGATGCGAGCTAAAGAAAAAGGCTTGTGTACGAATGGATCAACGTTTTGTGCTTGGGCCGCTGAGAATGTCTTTGGGTGCGAAGGGCTCGCACTTGGAGTAAAGCCAACCCCCGACCAATGCTTAGCTATATCGGAGGCGCTATGATGAGTATCGCCTTGGAATTTGGAGAATCATTCTTCGTGCTAGTATTTTTAGCCGTCTTATGCATGATTCAATGCGCTGTATTAGATTGGCTATATGAAAAAATAGGATTTAAGACCACTACATTTCTGTGTATTATTATCTGCTTAGGTATCGTGTTTTTATCAGTTCACGCTGCGCAAGGAAGTGTAAAATGAATTATAAGAATTGGATCATTCCAGGAATTACGCTTGTTTCTCTTACGGCTTGCGGTGGCGGAGGATCTTCAAGCACAAGCTTCGTTCCTCGCCCCGTTGCAACAGGCGTTGAGAAAGTATCCTACCCTCTAGCAACGCCAACCCCGTTTATCATACCTGTTACGTGCTCCGGTGATGTGTGTACGGCGGTATTGCAGTGAAGCAATCTGTTTACATCGTGATAGCAGTAGTAAGTCTTTACGCAACCTATGCAGAGATTTATTGCCGTCAGGTCATGAGCAACGTATCGCATTTAGAACAGCGCGTAGCCGATTTACAGGCGCGTGAGAATGCACGACAAGCGTTCTTGCGTGAGTACGCGGTCGATGCACAAGGCAATTGGCACAAGATAACAGTGAAAGGTGTACGATGAGCAACTATTTAGAGCAGGCTTTGCAAGATGCGCAATTGGTGACATGCTTCTTTTGTGGCACTAAAGTTCATCAATATGCAAATATTGACGGCTGGCAGTGCTGTGAGAAAAACCTCATAGCTATGCAAAAAGCCGGATATGCACTGACGCCTAATGCGCAGATAAAGAACTTGCGTGAATCATGAGCGACGAGATTAGCGAAGCGGATTGGGAACGTGCGGCTTCAAAAAAGAACAGCGTTTCGCTTGCACGCGACTTTGGCGACGAACGGCTGTATGTGCCAAAGGTTTCCCCTCTTCACGTAACACGCGAGGAAGCCCTCGCCGCCCAAGCCGAGCTAGACGCTGCCGATGAAATCACGTATGAAGATGCTGCGCTTATCGAGGCGTTGCGGACAGAAATCATATTTTCAGGAAGAGCAAAAGATTGGGCTAGTGCTACGATGCTCGCTACTAATGAAGTATTAGCAGCCCGTAAAGCGAGGCGCGCATGAGTTTATCCCAAGACGTAGCCAAATTAGAGCAACGCCTACGCCAAGCAGAAGACATTATTGCGGCTGCGTATAGGCACGCAGCATCTGCAAGCCAATCGGGAGAGTTAGCGCATGCTATATGCAAGCCACTACTCGAGATCTTGACAATGCCTCTAGAAGCTATGGACGACGAAGAGAGGCGCGCATGAGCACAAGTAAAGAGCGCATCAAGGCTGTTGATGAAACGCGGCCTAAGCTGGAAGTGACTCCTATGGAAGCTCATGTAGCTTGTGAGCGGCTCGAATCACTGCGTCAGCTCGGTGAAAACGATTATGAAGAGCAAGATATGAAGGCAGTCCTGGAAGACTTTCTTTCAGATCGTGAAGCCGCCCTCAAGGTGACGGAATCATGAGCGGCATGATTACGCTATATTCAGCTTGCCCCGATTGCAGATCAAGAGACATTGAAATAGCCCGCCTCAACGCCGAGAACGAACGCCTTCGCGAAAAAGCGCGTGCGGTTGTTGCTTCCATTTACGCGAACGATGTTCCCGAGGGAAGCGTAAAGCTCAACGGAGACGCATCTGATTGGGTCAGAGTTTATATCGAATATGCAAAGCTGTTCGCACTATGCTCGGAGGTTGAGGGATGAGCTCATGGTCGGAAAACGCAGCGGGGCAACGCATATCCGAAACCGGAGAGATACGTCGTTGGCGTAAAGCTTGCGATGATATGCAAGAGATATGTGATAAACTCTGCGAGAAAAATGCTAAGCTCCAGGCCGATGTAAAGATGTGGAGTGAGACTGCGGAAGCTGCATCTAATGATCGCCGTGAAGCGATAGAAGAAATCGCCAAGCTCAAAGCGACGATTCGCGATATGCTAACGTGCAACTTTACTCACGGAAAAGCACGGTTGCTCGTCTCCGAGGAGAACCCCACATGCTAACTTTTGATTCGCATCCTGCCATTATCTGTTCGGATACATGTATGACCGCTTTGCCGAATCGTGTCGGTATGATTGGAACGAATCCTTATGGCTCAAACCTAATAGCTTACTTCGATACCTTTATCAAGGGAAACGTGTATCTCATATGTCCTGGGAAAATCAGTCCGATAGACAGCTACCAGTATATCGACGAAAGCAAAAAGGCCATGGTGATCCATGTTGTCTGTAAAGGTGGGCTTTCTCACGATATTTTTGTCGAACAGGGCGATTTGCAAAGCGGTAAATGAGCGACCGTTGATAGCTGCGTATAATGTAAGCACACCAATCACGCTTCCGATGCTACCTGCTATATCGTCATCTTAAGGAGGCTTGCGATGGACCTACCTCCTCAGAAACGGAAAATTCTCAACCTCATAGCATGCGACATGTCAAACGAAGAAATTGGTGCTTTGATCAATATCGACAAGTGCACCGTGGACAATCACATCAGACGTATGCTGAAGATATTGCAAGTACGATCACGAGTCGGTGCGGTCATGATCGGATTACAAAAAGGCCTGATCGATCCAAACAGCATTCAAGTGAAGAAGCGTTCATGATTGTAAAGTGTGTCGTGATTGCGTTGCTATGTGTTGAAGCTTTCTTCGCCGTTATCGGTATCGCGATAACCTACACCATAGCTACTGGCGAGTAAAGTAGGAAAGCTAAAAGTTTACAATCCTTCGAGGTCCTTGTGGAAAAGTTTTGATCGACTTCTTCTTTTTTGAAAAATGTCGATACAGAAAATGTGCGCGCGTATATATATAAGGGGGGTTACCATGAGCTACGAATTTATCGGTGCGTTAGGGGCCATCGAGTTTTTCCTGATATGCTTCACGTTTAAAGCATACGACTACTTTTTGGAGACCGGCAAAGAATACAACGCGGCACTCGATGACCTGATGCATTTTACCCGAGTCCTCGAAGCTCGGGGATTTAGTTTCAAGAAAAACGGTCTCAAGATTGATCCTTCAATCATGCGTTTGGTGGGTGATATAGCCA
>Ga0209611_10004777_pt1 | contig 23019 bp, 21 predicted proteins | sample S1TSphgellanicum_3_FD_187693 | JGI IMG/M metagenome (GOLD analysis project Ga0209611, IMG submission 187693) | Host-associated microbial communities from peat moss isolated from Minnesota, USA - S1T2_Fc - Sphagnum magellanicum MG (SPAdes) (version 2) | ecosystem: Host-associated > Plants > Peat... | reverse complement strand
ACTTTTAGTGGTCGGGAGTCAAACTGCCAGTTTGACTCCCGGCCCTTCTTTTGCCCATAACTTGGGCTGCAGATGTCCGAATTGCCAATGCGAGGGCATTTTCGATATCTACGTTTCAAGACCTTTCCAATGACACCAAGAACACCCCAATGCGAGGTGTTTTGCCCCTTGCTGTCGAGCTCTAAACATTCGGGAGTCCCGGAAGACTCCCAACCTCCAACTTTTCCAAGTGTTGGGCTTCACCCCCACACTTGGCCAAAGTGGGGTTGCGACAGAATGGGTGTTTAAGGACAAAAAGCCAATCAAGAAAAAGTTTGCTACTAACTCGGAAAAGGAGTAGAAACTACAACAATCTTTTATCAAAACTATTCAGGAAATGTAAGCAAAACACCCACTATAAAATTTGATTCCAAAGGAGAAAACACAGTGGAGTACAAGTTGGGCAAGATTGCCAAAATTTGAAGTTTCCACAAAACCCATTGTGTCACAAAATTTGTCTACTAGTCCTATTAACTGAGTTATGTTTATAGAACAAATATTCCAAAATATCAATAAATAGATGCTGGAGGCGACCTATACTTTGAGGTTAGGTCAATTACTGAAGATAACACTAGATCTTAAAAAGTATATGTGGTAGAAACTAAAGCCAAAAAAACCAAATATAGCTACAAAGCAAATATCAGAACCTAGTGTAGCCACAGTGGTTGAAACACATTCTGAATTAAACACAACAACTATAAAGTTAGATAACTAGATGGCAATTATCCAAGTATAAGTGGGGAAGAACATTGTTGAAGATGTTTTGATAGATGGAGGAGCAATTGTGAAAATTATAACAAATAACTTCAAAACAAAGTTAGGTTTACTTAAACCAATACTAGCTCCATTACACTTTAAAATGGCAGATCAAAGTATGACCAAACCTTTAAAAATCATTAAGAATTTAAAGATTCACATACATGGTATTCCATACATAACCACATTTACTATTCTAAAAAATAATGTGGTAGATTTTAGCTATGTTATGTTGTTAGGAAGACCTTGGCTCAAAGATGCAAAGGTTATACATGATTGGGGTAATAATGTCATTACTCTTCAAGGTAATGGAATAGTCAAAATAATATTAGTTAATAAGAAATTGGGAGATGAAAATTAGAAGGCCCAAGTACTTGTTTATTATGACTTGATGTAAGGGTTAACATATGAAGAGGAGGATTTGATCTTTGAGACAAAACCAAAACTATTATCAATTGGCACAATTACACTCTTAGAAAACATGGTTTCATTGTTGAATGTTGGAGTATCAAAAATCAGAAGCACTAAGGAATCTGATTCAAAACAAAGGACATCAGAACAAATAGCTAGATAAATGGTGCCTTCAATAGTGAAATCAGAAGACTTTTGTGTTAGATCAGAGGTTTCATTGGAAGAAGAGGTTTATCTATAATCCTATTACCATCATAACCAATATTATATTCAAATGGATGAGAGACCAACAAAAATACAAGTACGTAATCTTTAGATTGCAGGTTGGATTTTGACCAAAGAACAACAACTTATTAAACTGAATTTTGGTATAGAGGCAAATCCATAATACATCAAGGTTAATTCACAATTGACAAAGGAGATGACTGAAGAGCTTCAGATGCTATTTAAAGAGTTCAAGGATGTGTTTGCTTGGACTTACAAAGATCTAAAAGGCATACCTCCATAATTAGTTCAACAAAGAATTGAATTAAATACTTCAATACCACCAACACATCAAGTAAGGTACATATTAAACCCTAATTATGCTATAATTTTCAAACAAGACATTGACAAATTATTAGCAACCTAATTCATTCAACCAATAGAAGAAACTACACGGGTATCATCCATAGTGGTAGTGGAAGAATGGAAAATTGAAAATTTGTGTGGATTTCAAAAAGTTGAATAAGGCACCAAAAAAAACCCTCATCCTTTGCCATTTTTTTATGAGGTATTGAACATTGTAACAGGGTATATTTGTTTCTAGATGGATATTCAAGATACCATCAGATTTCCATGGCCCTTGAGGATATGTACAAAACAACTTTTGTAACAAATTGGGGAACTTTTGTTTAGATGGTGATGCCATTTGATGTCAGAAATGGGCCATAAACTTTCCAAAGAATAGTTAGCAAAGCTTTCAAAGAGTACTTAGACCAGTTCATGAAGATATTTTTGGATGACTTCATAGTTTATAGTGATCTAGAATTATTTAATGAATCTTAAACTTTGCTTTCAAAAATGCAAAGAATATAAAATTAATCTCAATCCAAAGAAATGTGCCTTTATGGTATTTTTAGGACTGATTTTAGGGTTCATAGTTTCCAAGGAAGGAAAAATACCAGACCTTAAAAAGGTTCAGGCAATAATGAATATGCTAGTACCTACAAACCCACAACAAATTTTGGTTTTTAATGGTAGGGCTCAGTTTTATTAATGTTTCATAAAAAAAATTCCTCTATCATGGCACTAATTACCAAGGTGATGAGGAAAATGGAACCCTTATTTGGACCACATAGTGTCAAGAAGCTTAGGATCAAATTTTTAAAATGGTACATGGAAACACCAATTTTGATACCTCCAAATTGGCAAATGGAGTTTCATGTGCACATAGATGCATCATTGTTGGCAGTAGGTGTAATGCTGGCACAAAACCCAACTGGTAAGTATGATCAACCTATAGTATATACCTCTGGGTTGCTCAATAAAACACAACAAAATTATACTACCTTAGAAAGAGAAGCCTTAATAATGGTATATGTTTTGCATAAGTTCATACATTTTATGTTGGGAAACAAGTTTGTGTTTTATGTAGATCATATGGCTCTAGTGTACTTGGTCAACAAACAATAGGTGTTGGGAAGGATATCAAGATGGTTGTTGTTATTCTTGGAATATGAGTTCACAATAGTCTACAAACCTAGTAGAACACATGTAGTTGCTGATGCTTTATCTAGATTGCTAAACAGTTTAAAACCATTGGGTGTCCTAGATTAAATTGTGGATATGTCATTATATTTTATAGAACCTATATGGATGCAGGAAATGAAAACTTATTTTGAGACGGGTTAGATGCCAAAAACTTCAAACCTAGCTCAAAAACAGAAGTTAGCTAAAAAGGTAAAACCATTTATTCTAAAAGAGGGAATTATGTATAAAATGGGACAAGACAACATAATGCGTAGATGTTTGACCACCTCGGAAGCACATATTATTTTAAAGGAGCTACTTGAAGGAGTGGCTAAAGGACATTTTGCTGCAGATATTATTACAAAGAAAACTTTTCATGTAGGATATTGGTGGCCAACTTTATTCAAGGATACTCATGATTTTTGTAGAAGCTATGACAGTTATTAGAAAATTGGAAGACTAAAAACAAAAAAGTGTGGCCAGGTTGGTAACAACACTTCTAAAAGAACCTTCTATGAAGTGGGGTCTAGATTTTATAAATCCAATCAAACTAGCAAAAAAACTAATAGGAAACAAATATATTTTGGTAGCTACAGACTATGCAACCAAGTGGGTAAAAGCAAAGGCATTCAAAACCAATATTGCAATAGTCATAGTTCGATTCATGTATGAGTATTTTCTGACCAAAGTTGGATGTCCATTGACCATAGTTATAGATTAGGGAGTACATTTCATTAATGACACATAAAAACACTTGACAAAATAGTTTTTATTAAGCATGTTAATTCTACAACATAGTATCCATAAGGAAATGGACAAGCAAAGTCTACTAACAAAGTCATTGGTAGATTATTGACCAAGTTGGTTAATGAGAAAAAAACAAATTGGGATGAACATTTGTCTACAATTTTGTTTTCATATAGGTTTATTTACAAGGTGGCAACAAGTTATACACCTTACTAGTAAGTATATGGTTTGCATCTTCTAATGCCAACAAAATATGTTTTGGCGGTTATTAGTGGGACCATAGAGATGTAGAACCCATTAGAGTGCTACCAGCCAGAATTACTGAACTCAAAAAGTTATAAGAGAACAGATTGGAAGCTCATAACAATGTGGGAGCCAACCAATGGAGCAAATTTTTGTGGAGTCAATAAAAAAATACTGAGAAGAACTTCTAATTTGGAAATTATGTTTTATGGTTTCCCAAGGGAGAAAAAACACATATAGGCAAATTTATAAAAAGATGGTTTGGTCCATTCAAGGTATAGTATTGTTCACCCAATAAGATTTTGTTTTTGTTTTTGTTAACAATTTTGAACCAAACCCAGTATTGGTCAATGTTAATAAGTTGAAACCATATACATATGTGGATCAGACATTGAAGGGGATTCAAAGTTTAGAGGATTAGAAGTCTTTATAGTTTATAAATGAAGAACATATGGAACAAAAATTTGATGAAAAGTCATATGTACATGAAAAAACAGAGGCCATTGGGATTGATCAGATAGTAATATCATAAGAAACCCCAGTAAATTTGATAAGTTAGTAGATTATGAACAAATATTTAAACCATGATTATGCAAATTCATAATTATTAGATTGTGGGGTACATTTATGTCAATGACGTTAGAACAAAATTATGTTGATTTGATGACTTAGCATAGGTCAAAGGGATCTGTAGTGTAGACGACACTAGGTCATCAAATTCAGAAATGTCATCAGAATTACCCAGTGCCACATCCACATAATACCTTAATTAGTAAGTATTTACTATAACCCATGTTGATGTCAATATGAATTTAAGTGGGAAATGACAAGTGTCAAACAATGTAAAAAAATACAATTTATTAAAATGTTGGCCCTAAAATGAAAAGTGAAACACCACTTCATGAAACAAGGTGATAACGCTTTAGAAGGCAGTAAACACTAAAGCGACTATTTGTTTTCGTTTTTTACAAGCAGGTTCCAATCGTTTTTTATTTCCATAATGAATGCTGAAAAAAATGTTATGGAGAAATTGCAAAGATAATTTAGAGAGAAGTTACATAAGTTGAAAGAGGAGTGAGAAAGATTGAAAGAATAGCAAAAAATTGCAAACATTTTGCCTTTATAGTCTAGGTTTCCAAAAAGAGGTCCACCTTTTTCTTCTCTAATTTATTATTCTTCTTTTTTCAAAAATCTTCTTTCATATCTAAATTTGAGAGAACTTTTGAAAAAATAAAAAAAATGAGAAAGATTATAAGAAAACATTAAAGAGATATAACTTTAGAAAGCCTAGAAGACATGTAGGTCCTAGTGAGTAAATCGGTCCCATTCCTATTTTAGATTTTGAAGAAGACCACTAGAGGGATGATTTGCAACAACAGCAACAATCGCCACATCAAGAGCAACATATTCAAAAACAAATTCCAGAAAAAGTTCGTATTCCCAATAAGAAGTGCACAAAGAACACAAGTCGACAAGCAATGGCTACAAATCTACATGGGAAGAAAGTGTGTACTCGTCAAGATGATGAGATTTTACTCCAACATAGCAGAGTTATAATGGAAATCTAAAGAACATTTTGCCTTGAACTAGTTTTGGAGAGGAAGAGAGAGCCTGGGCAAATAGAATTAGATTAGTAGGCTTATTTAAGATTGAGTGGAAGACACTTTGCCAAAACATTTTGGTTGAATGTCTAAATAACTAGAAGTTGGATCCTAAACATAATAGAATCAAGGTTATGTTAGGGGAGGAATAGAAAATAATAGACAAGCATGTGTTGGCAGAAGTTTTTAAAATATGCCATACAAGAGACACAAAGGTAGACTAAGTAGAAATGTTTAATGTTAGAGTAGCATTGGCAAAAATACCAAATAGAATTCATGATACTTACAACACTAATGAATGGTGGGTTGTGAAAAAGATGAGGTCAGAGTTTACAAATAAAATTGCTACCATTATGCCAATTATTTACCAGAAAGATAAGGTGTAATATTTTAGCAATAAGTATGCTATGATGATCTCAAAGGTAGATCATGGAAAGTTTGTTAATTGGGCTACCATTATGTATTCTCAATTGGTCAAGGAATTGATCATATGGGAGAACTGTTAAAAAAATATGATTGAGGGAATAGACCAAAGAGAACCAAAAAAGGATGTATGCCATTTTGTCGTAGTCCTTGAAGTTTTGTTTCAAAAGTGGTTTCCATTAGAAGGGGCAAAATCACAAGAGAGGAAAAAACAAGTAGAGCGGCCTGAAAAGGACAAAAGAAGAAGAGACAGTTTGAGGGAGAGGTTCATTAAGAACAAAAGGCCTTTGAACCCTATGCACATCTCTCCTAAAAAAAAGAAACAACCAAAGACTAGGACAACTAGAAGAGCAATTTTGATGTCTCGGTCTAATGATGATGAGGAGAGAAAGACTCTACAGAAGAGGTAGAAAAAACAAAAGGATACTATAATGAAAGGAAGTATTGATTTGCAACAAGTAACAAATTTTTTGAGGAAGCAACAACAACAACATCAGAGACAGAAGGAGAAATCCATATCTCCAAGATATTTGATCCAAGATTACTAATTTCTCCCAAGCAAGAGTAGAGGTCTAATGGGCAGGAGTATCAAAGATTGCACAAAAAGGAGCCAAAATCTCAAGCTCAACAATTAGCAAAGGAGTAAATACAAGATTTTGATCGCGATCCACTAGAAGTTCAACAATTTGTTCCATCACCATAGCATAATGAAAGGTATGTTGCCTTCAAGACCAAGTTTTGCAACATGAATGAATGTATTTGGAGAAGTCTGGACTACATACAAGAGTTGAGATTAATCGGTACAAGTTCCAAGGGTTAGACTCCTAGGTTTAATACACCAAGGTTTGTGTAAGGGGTAGAAGCAAAATTGGATGAACACAAAAGAATTGCTATTATATATAAACAAGCAACAAAATATAGTGTACATATGATAAATATTTTGCTTAAACTTTTTGATTTAGATATTTCGAACAAGTAGATTTATAGAGGAGTAGGATAAATATGTTCAAAATCTTCAGGGAGCTTTAGAGAAGGAGCATAAATGATGCGCTCCCAAGTCCCTAGTTAGCCCCAAGTTGGGACTAAGTCACTTGAGTTGCGGAAATGTGGGGGACTTGGGGCATGCTCCCAACTTCTAGCACTAAAGGGGGTGAGAGGGGCGTGCTGAAAGCTCCGGGATTAGACTAGGAAGAGGGACAACCTACGTAGTTATTCGATCCTCCATCCAAATCCAACCAACAAGCTGGTTATAATTCATTATGCACACTTTCAGTGTTGGGACAAGCCACGGGCAACCTTGGACTCACTTAACTCACCACGGCCCGGACTCGGGGGAAGCCATCACCTTCCCCCATATAGTATTATCTGTAGCTCTCCACCGCACTTGCATCCAAATGGCTCTTTTCCCGGGACTCCCAAAGTGGAGTCCCGAAACTATCCCGGTTTGGACTCTCGGGACTTTGGGTGTTCATAACTTTTCGCCCCGAGCTCGGATCGGGACGAGGTCTAAACCAAAGTTGTAGATCTCCTCGAGAGATTTCCAATGGTGTTTTGCACTTCACCCGCACGCACCGGGATTGGGTCGATTCCCGACTTTTAGTGATTGGGAGTCAAACTGCCAGTTTGACTCCCGACCCTTCTTTCCACCATAACTTGTGCTATAGATGTCCAAATGGATCACACAAGGCCATTTTGGACATCTACACTTCAAGACCTTTCCAATGGTATAAAAAGCCTCGATGCAAGGTTTTTTAACCCCTACAATCGCGCTCTAAGTTTTTGGGAGTCTCGGAGGACTCCCAAGTCCCATTTTCGAGAGTGTGAGTGGCGACCTCACACTTCCCTCAAAGTGGGGTTGTAACACTCTCCCCCACTAGAAGAAAAGGTCAATGACCTCATTGACACTTAGAAATTTCCTTTCGCAATTATAATTGCCTTTTTTGGATCCTTGGCCATCAAATGCCGACTTCTGCAACAGGACCTTGCCTCAAGCTAACTTAGGCGTCCCCAAGTTTCCAACACTTTCTTGGCAAGTCTAAAGGCATCTCATAGAAAACCCTTAACTCTTGTTTTGTCAAAAGACTAAACTAGCCTAATTGACGGAGCCCCCATTTGGGAGGCCATTCTTCCAACCTTCCCCTCATGAGGACTCAAGTCAAGTCTAATCTTGACCTAAGCTATTGACACGACTCCTTTCCCAACCTTGCGCCTTGATCACAACAATCAAGCCTTAATTAAAAGGTTTGTTTATCAAGGTACGAGAAACGACATTTAGGTTTTCCCAAAACCCAAGTCCCAAACTACATGATTAAAGTACGCGAACGGGGTCATGATTTCCCGCGTTGGCCGCCACTACCAACCAACCAACCTTTTGGGATGCATTTAAAGCTTGTGCATGACCCCGCAAGCTCACCTTGCTTGCCTCCTCTTTTGGGGTCAAGATTTCTCTTTACCCCAAAGTAGGAATCCGATTTTGATTTGGGCTTACGCAACAAGTTCCATCACGCGCTCCCAAGTCCCCAAGTTAGCCCCAAGTTGGGCTAATTCACTCAAGTTGCGGAATTTCTTGGATTCGGGGCACGCTCCCGGCTTCTAGCACTAAAGGGGGGGGGTGAGAGGGGCGTGCTAAAAGCTTCGGGATACACTAGGAAGAGGGACAAGCTCACTCAATTACACGGTCCTGCATCCAAATCCAACCCACAAATGGGTTAAAATTCATTCTGCACCTTTTTGGTGTTAGGGTAAGCCACGGGCTAACTTGGACTCACTTGACTTACCACGGCCTAGACTCGAGGGAAGCCACCACCTTCCCCCATATAGTATTTTCTGCAGCTCTCCATCGCACTTGCATCCAAATGGCTCTTTTTCCCGGGACTCCCAAAATGGAGTCCCGAAATTATCCCGGTTTGGACTCTCGGGACTTTGGGTGTTCATAACTTCTTACCCCAAGCTCGGATCGGGACGAGGTCTGAACCAAAGTTGTAGGTCTCCTCAAGACATTTTCAATGGTGTTTTGCACTTCACCTGCACGCACCGGGATTGGGTCGATTCCCGACTTTTAGTGGTCGGGAGTCAAACTGCTAGTTTGACTCTCGGCCCTTCTTTTGGCCATAACTTGTGCTGCAGATGTCCAAATGGCTCATGCAAGGCCATTTTTGACATCAACACTTCAAGACCTTTCCAACGGTATAAAGAATGGCCTTATGCAAGAGTTTTTGACCCCTACGATTGCGCTTTGAGTTTTCGGGAATCCTGGAGGACTCCCAAGACCCATTTTCGGGAATGTGAGTGGCGAACTCACAACTCCCTCAAAATGGGGTTGCGATACTCTCCCCCACTAGAAGAAAAGGTCAATGTCTTCATTGACACTTAGAATTTTCCTTCACAATTGCAATTGCTTTCTTAGATCCTTGGCCATCAAATGCCGACTTTTGCGGCTAGTGTCACAACCCCACATTGGGCAAAGTGGGAAAATGCAACTACCACTCCCAAAAGTGGGAGACTTGGAGTCCTCCGGAACTCCCGAAAACTTAGAAGACGATTTGAAGTGTCAAATCTCCTGACATTAGTGCGTTCTTTATGTCATTGGAAAGATCTTGAAGTGTAGATGTCCAAAATGGCCTTGCGTGAGCCATTTGGACATTTGCAGCCCAAGTTATGGTGCAAAGAAGGGCCGAGAGTCAAATTGGCAATTTGACTCCCAACCACTAAAAGTTGGGAATCAACCTTTTCCCGAAATCCGATTCTAAAGTGCGACATGGCATTGAAAAGCCCTCTTTGAGAGCTACAACTTTGGTTTAAACCTCATCTTGATCGGACTCTACAGCCGGGAGATATGAGCTCCCAAATTCCCGGGACTCCAACCCGGGACAGTTTCGGGACTCCAACTTTGGAGTCTTGGGAAAAAGTGCCATTTGGATGCAAGTCCCGTGGAGAGCTACAGAGAATACTATATGGGGGAAGGTGGTGGCTTCCCCCGAGTTCGGGCCGTGGTGAGTCTTGTGTGTAAAAGTGCCCGTGGCTTGTCCCAACACCCAAGGGTGTTCCCGAATGCTAACTAACCCTCTTGTGGTTGGTTTTGGATGCAGATTCAAGCTTGATAATCTAGTCCCTTTTCTTAGTCTAATCCCGGGACTGGTAACACGCCCTTTACCCCCTTTTAGTGTTGGAAGTCGGGAACGCCCTTGAAGTCCTAACTTTCCTCAATTCTACATAGTTGGACCTTCAAGTGGGTTCAACCCGAGACTTGGGAGTGCGTCAACTAGACCTTGCTTCAAGCTAACTTAGGCGTCCCTAAGTTTCCAACACTTTCTTGGCAAGTCCAAGGGCATTTCATAGAAAACCCTTAACCTTTGCTTTGTTTAAAGACTAAACTAGCCTAATTGACGAAGTCCTCATTTGGGAGGCCATTCTTCCAACCTTCCCCTCATGAACATAGTTATGACATTCTTGGTGCGGGAATGTTATGGAAGCCCAAAGAAGTAAGAATTTTAACGAATTTTATAGATCAACTAGTGAACATTGGTAAACATTCGCGCACCAAGAATGTTTTGACAAGGTGCTTTACCAAGAATTTTCAAGAATTTTAAAGTGCAAAATGAAGAATGTCATTACTATGCTCATGAGGACTCAAATCAAATCTACTCTTAACCTAAGCTATTGATATGACTCTTTTCCCAACCTTGCGCCTTGATCACAACAATCAAGCCTTGATTAAAAGGTTTGTTTATCAAGGTACGAGAAGTTACATTTGGGTTTTGCCAGAACCCAAGTCCCAAACTACACGATAAAGTACGCGAACGGGGTCATGACTTCTCGCGTTGGCCGCCACTACCAACCAATCCTTTGGGATGCACTTAAGGCTTGCGCATGTCCTCACAAGCTCACCTTGCTTGCCTCCTCTTTTGGAGTGAAGATTTCTGTTCACCCTAAAGTAGGAATCCGATTTTAATTTGGGGTTACGCAAGAAGTTCCATTTGTCCCATGTCAAACTTGACAACCCTATTTGGACTTATGCATAATTTTCATGATACAATCTTTTGGAAGTTCTTAAGCCTTTATTTCACTTACAACTTGATGTGGTACATTTTATGTGACACTCTGCCCCACTAAAAAAAAGGTGATGTCCTCATCACGCTTTACGTCTCTTCTTCTTTGCCGGTCTAGTGTGGAATTTTTCTATGGATTCTTGGGCATGTTCCATGTCGGATTCATTCACCCAAGATGCCTCTATTGGATGGTATCCTTTTCACTTAACTAAGTACTCCCGCTCTCGTCCTCTTAGGTGCCTTGACTTGAGCATGGCCTCCACCTCAAACTTTGGTTCATTATGAACCAAGTCTGGTGGGGGCCTTGAGTTGTGTTCTCAATTAGGCCTTCAGGCATCATGGGAGACCAATTTCAAAAGGGAAACATGAAATGTGGGATGACCTTTAAGATTTTTAGGTAGTTCTAACTTATAAGTGTCGGAAAGTTTCTTTTTTAACACTTTGAATTGGCACGCATATGGGCCCAAGAACTTATGACTTAAACCTTCGGGTAATCGGAAGTTCTTGATGTTCAACCACACCTCGTCCCCCTCTTGAAATTTCACCTCTCGCCGGGACTTGTTCGCAAAATCCTTGTACCTTTTGTGCGCCTTTTTCAAGTTGGCCTTTGCCAACTCCCAAAGGCGCCACCTTTCCTCATGAAGTTGTGTGACCATTGGCACTTCTTCACTTGCATCATCCGAGGGTTGTCCATGTGCTGCCCAAGTCATGGGGACAATTGATGACTTGTTCGTCACCATTTGAAAGGGGGTGGATCCAATCGCGGAGTGTTCCGAGTTGTTGTAACAAAACTCGGCTAACTCCAAGTGGTCCACCCAATCTTGTTGATCCGCCGCCACATAGATCCTTAAGAATTGTTGGATCACTAAGTTCACCCTCTCGATTTGCCCATCCGTTTGGGGGCGGAAGGAAGTGCTTATCTTGAGCTCCGACCCCATGCTCTTCCACAAGGTTCGCCAAAACTTACTTGTGAACTTTGGATCCCGATCCAAGACTATGTCCTTTGGAAGCATGTGAAGCTTGAAGACATGTGTGAAGAACAACCTACCAGTTTCTTGGGTCATGGCGTCATCCTTTGTGGGAATGAAATGTGCCATCTTGTTGAATCGATCCACCACCACCATGATGGCATCGAATCCCCTTGATGGGGGCAAGCTTACCATGAAATCCATGGACACGTTTTCCCACGACCCTTCCGGAATTGGCAAAGGTTGCAACAAAGCCGCTTGCTTTTTGTTGAGGGTTCGGTTTTGTTGGCAAGTTAAACACGTCTTCACATAGTCTTCCGCATTATCCTTTAAGTTGGGCCGATAGTAGGACTTCTTTAGGAGTGTTGTGGTGCGTTTTGCACCACCATGGCCCACAAGCAGTCCATCATGACACTCCTTCAGAATGGTATCCCTCATCTTCCTTTTCGGCACATAGAGTCGCTTTTGTTTATACCACAATAATCCATTTTGCAAATGGAAGTGGGATTTGGTTCCGTTTTGAATGTTTTGCCTTGCCTCCTTGGCAAATGCATCTCGGCAACTTGCTAGTCGAACTTCATTTTGAAGTTTCGTCTTTCCCACATACACCACTCTAAGTTGGTGTTTTCGGCTTAACGCATTGGGCACCACATTATCCTTCCCTGGCTTGTGTCGAATATTCACATTGAACAAGGCCAATGTTTTTTGCCATCATTTGCTTTGAGGACAACTTGAGTTGAGTGGCAAAGTACTTCAAGGTCACATTGTTGGTCCACACTAGCACATCTTTGGAGCCTATGTAATGGCCCCAAGTCTTGAGGTAATGTATGTCGCAACCCCACTTTGGGATAAGTGTGAGGATGAAACTCACACCCCCAAAAGTGGGAAGTTGGAGTCCTTCGGGACTCCCGAAAATTCAGATCTCGAGTTGAAGGGTCAAAACACTTTGCATTGAGGTGTTTTTTATATCAATGGAAAGGTTTTGAAGTGTAGATGCCCAAAATGGCCTCGCATGTGCCATTTGGACATTTGCAGCCCAAGTTATGGGCAAAAGAAGGGCCGGGAGTCAAACTAGCAATTTGACTCCCGACCACTAAAAGTCAGGAATCGACCTTTTCCCGACATTGGCTGAAGGGGTGCGACATGGCGTTGAAAACCTCTCAAAGAGATCTATAACTTTGGTTTAGACCTCACTCCAATCGGAGGTTGGAGTCGGGAGATATGAGCTCCTAAAGTCCCAGGACTCCAACCCGGGACAGTTTCGGGACTCCAACTTGGGAGTCTTGGGAAAAAGTGCCATTCGGATGTAGCCTCGGCAAAAAGCTGTAGAGAATACTATATGGGGGAAGGTGGTGGCTTCCCCTGAGTTCGGGCTGTGGTGAGTCAAATGAGTCCAAGTGCCGGTGGCTTGTCCCAACACCGAAGGGTGTTTTCGAATGTGATTTAACCCTCTTGTGGTTGGTCTTGGATGCATATTCGAGTGAGATAATACTTGTCCCTCTTCCTAGTTTAATGCCAAGACTTCTAACACGCCCCTCTAGCCCTTTTTAGTGTTGGAAGTCGGGAGCGGCCCCTAAGTCCCAACTTTCCGCATTTCAACATATTTAGACCCTCAAGTGGGTCTAGTAAGGGACTTGGGAGCGCATCAATGTATGACTGCGAACATTTCCTTCTCATGTGTTGGCCACCTTTGCTCTGTTTCACTCAACTTCTTGCTTTCAAATGCCACCGGTCTTCCTTCTTGCAATGGGACTCCTCCAATTACAAAGTCGGAGGCATCGGAATGGATCTCAAAGTCTTTGTCAAAGTCCGGCAACTTCAACATCGGTGCCTTCAACAAAATACCTTTCAAGGTCTCAAAGGCTTCGTCGCATGCTTCTTCCCATTCGTAAGTGACGGCGGATTTCTTCAAGAGGTTTGTCAAAGGTGCGACTATTTTCGCAAAGTTCTTGATGAACTTGTGATAATAGGAGGCCAATCCCAAAAAGGATCTTAAGGCCGCCACCGACCTGGGTGGTTCCCAATACATAATTGCCTTGACCTTATGATCATCCATCTTCAAACCTTCTTGAGTTATCATATGCCCTAAGAAGTCCACTTCCGTCACCCTGAATTCACACTTCTCAAGCTTGGCATATAACTTGTCTTCCCTTAGCCTTTGGAACACTTTGCGAAGGTGCTCCGCATGCTTCTCCAAAGAAATACTATAGATTAAAATGTTTTCTATGTAGACGACCACAAAGTCATCAAGCTATTCTCGGAAAATGTCATTCATGAGAGTGCAAAATGTGGCGGGTGCATTGGTGAGCCCAAAAGGCATCACCAAGAATTTGTATGAGCCATACCTTGTGCGATAAGCAGTCTTTTCTTCATCCCCTTCCGAAATCCGAATTTGGTAATACCCCGAACGTAGATCAATCCTACTAAAAACCTTGGCTCCCGAAAGACGATCAAATAGATCATCGATTCGAGGCAAAGGGTACCGGTTTTTCACCATTGCCTTGTTGAGTGCTCTATAATCAACACACATTCTCAACGTCCCATCCTTCTTGTGAACAAAAAGGACGGGTGCCCCATATGGTGATTTATTTGGTTTGATATATCCTTTGGCGAGGAGTTCTTCGAATTGAACCTTAAGCTCTTTCAACTCCCCATGGTTCTATATGGGGCCTTGGCGGGAGGTGCCACTCACAGTAGCACCTCAATTGCATGATCAACTCGTCTTCTCCGGGGCAGGTCTTTGGACAACTCTTCGGGCATCACATCCGGAAACTCTTCCAAAACTCGTTTTATGCACTTGGCCGAAGTCACTAACTTGGTGGCTTCCTTGGGTTCATATTCATCCAACACCCACATGACACACAACATGCCGTAACCTCCCACGCATTCTCTTTCCCAGGTTTTTCCTAACACAAAGTGGATGGTTGGCCCACCCACACAAGGCATCTCATGCGCCTTCACTTTCACGATCCCACTTTTGGACGGAATCCTAACTAGCCTATTGTGCCCTTCTATGAGCACATTGTTTTGGGTGATGAACTCCATGTCCAAAACACTTTCCATTCCACCCAAGGAGGATACCAACAAATCCATCTTTCTTTTCCAATTTCCTAGTTGGAGAGGCACTTCCTTTGCTTGTGACATAGTGGGATGGGGAACCCCATCCACGAAATGCACTTCTATGGGTGCCTTGAGCTCCTCCAAGTGGAGCTCCATCCTTTCGGCGCTTTCTCGTCTTATGAAGTTGTGAGAAGCCCATGTGTCCAAAAGACATAACAAATTGCGCTTAACAATCTTCCCCTTCAAGAAGATAAGTCGATTGCATTCAGCTTAGGCTAGGTTAGCATTGAGGGCAATTACCTTAGAGCCCCCAATCCCTACTTTGGACTTGGGGCAATCCTTGGAGTAATGCCCCATCTCATTGTAGTTGAAACACTCCTTTGGGTTTCACCCTAACATTTCCCTTGGGTTGGCTCCCTTTGAAAGGAGCCCCCTTCTTCATAAAGTTTCCTTCGGGTTTAAATTCCGCGCCTTGGAATTGTTTGGGCTTATCCTTGGTTGGGCTTCCTTGCCCACGGTTCCATTCACCATCATGCCTTGGTTTCTTGTGAAGGAACTTGTTGTCCTTCTTGAACCCGAATTTTTCACTCCGCCCCACATCCGAGAAGCCTTCCACTTTCGAGATGGCTTCGGATAATGAGGAGGGCCAATTTTCCTCAAGCTTTTGCTTGGCCCAAATTGGAAGTCCCATCACAAATTAGCACACACGGTCTAACTCATGCGTATGCTGGATATCAAGTATGAGTTCGGAATAAGTCCTTACATATTGCCTCAAATTTTCATTTGTGGCATTCAAAAGGTCACCAAGTTTGCACCTCGAGATATAGTCAGAGTTCCTTGGGACAAATTCGGTATTGACACGGTCCTTGAAGAACTCCCAAGTGTAGCCATGGTTCTTCCCCTCCTCTTGTCTCACTGTCCTCCACCATGTGGCGACATAGCCTTTCAAGTAAGACTGGGCAAGCTTCACGGCCGAATGCCATTCAACCTAAGCGGCATGCAAATAATCCTCCATTTCCACAAGCCAAGCATCCACAACCTTTCGGTCGCGGGCACCATCGAAGTTCTTGGGTTTGGCTGGTTGGAACATTGCATCCTTGGATATACATGATTTTCGTGATACCATATTTTGGAAGTTCTTAAGCCTTTATTTCACTTGCAACTTGATGTGGTACATTTTATGTGACACCTTGCCCCACTAAAAAAAAGGTGATGTCCTCATCACGTTCTACGTCTCTTCTTCTTTGCCGGTCTAGTGTGGAATTCTTCTATGGCTTCTTGGGCATGTTCCATGTCGGATTCATTCACCCAAGATGCTTCTATTGGATGGTATCCTTTCCACTTCACTAGGTACTCCCGTTTTCGTCCTTTTAATTACCTTGACTTGAGCACGGCCTCCACCTCAGACTTTGGTTCATTATGAACCAAGTCTGGTGGGGGCCTTGAGTTGTGCTCTCAATTACACCTTGAGGCATCGCGAGCGACCGACTTCAAAAGGGAAACATGAAATGTGGGATGAACTCTAAGATTTTTCGGTAGTTCTAACTTATAAGTGTCGGAAAGTTTCTTTTCCAACACTTTGAATGGGCACGCATATGGGCCCAAGAACTTATGACTTAAACCTTCGAGTAATCAGAAGTTCTTGATGTTCAACCACACCTCATCCCCTTCTTGAAATTTCACCTCTCAACGGGACTTGTCCGCAAAATCCTTGTACCTTTTGTGTGCCTTTTTCCAAGTTGGCCTTTGCCAACTCCCAAAGGCGCCGCCTTTCCTCATCAAGTTGTGTGACCATTGGCACTTCCTCACTTGCATCACTCGAGGGTTGTCCATGTGCTGCCCAAGTCATGGGGACAATTGGTGATTTTCCCTTCACCATTTGAAAGGGGGTGGACCTAATCACGGAGTGTTCCGAGTTGTTATAACAAAACCCGGCTAACTCCAAGTGGTCCACCCAATCTTGTTGATCTGTCACCACATAATTCCTTAAGAATTGTTGGATCACTAAGTTCACCCTCTCGGTTTGCCCATCCGTTTGGGGCGGAAGGAAATGCTTATCTTGAGCTCCGACCCCATGCTCTTCCACAAGGCTCGCCAAAACTTACTTGTGAACTTTGGGTCTTCATCCAGGACTATGTCCTTTGGAAGCCCATGATGCTTGAAGACATGTGTGAAGAATAACCGTTTCTTGGGCCGTGGCATCATCCTCTGTGGGAATGAAATGTGCCATCTTGCTGAATCGATCCACCACCACCATGATGGCATCGAATCCCCTTGATCGGGGCAAGCTTACCATGAAATCCATGGACACGTTTTCCCACGGCCCTTCAAGAATTGGCAAAGGTTGCAACAAATCCGCTTACTTCTTGTTCAGGGTTCGATTTTGTTGACAAGTTAAACAAGTCTTCACATACTCCTCTGCATTATCCTTCAAGTTGGGCCAATAGTAAGACTTCTTTAGGAGTGTTGTGGTGCGTTTTGCACCACCATGGCCCGCAAGTAGTCCATCATGACACTCCTTGAAAATGGTGTCCCTCATCTTCCTTTTCGGCACATAGAGTCGTTTTTGTTTGTACCATAATAATCCATTTTGTAAATGGAAGTGGGACTTGGCTCCATTTTGAATGTTTTGCTTCGCCCCTTTGGCAAATGCATCTCGGCGGCTTGCTAGTTGAACTTCATTTTGAATTTCCGTCTTTCCCACATACACCACTCTAAGTTGGTGTTTTTGACTTAGCGCGTCGGGCATCACATTATCCTTCCCGGGCTTGTGTCAAATATTCACATTGAACAAGGCTAATGTGTTTTGCCATCTCATTTGCTTTGAGGACAACTTGGGTTGAGTTACGAAGTACTTCAAGGTCACATTGTTGGTCCACACTAGCACATCTTTGGAGCCTATGTAATGGCCCCAAGTCTTGAGGCAATGTATGACTGCCCACATTTCCTTCTCATGAGTTAGCCACCTTCGTTCCGTCTCACTCAACTTCTTGCTCTAAAATGCCACTAGTCTTCCTTCTTACACTAGGACTCCTCCAATTGCAAAGTTGGAGACATCGGAATGGATCTCAAAGTCTTTGACAAAGTCGGGCAACTTCAACACCAGTGCCTTCACCAAAATACCTTTCAAGGTCTCAAAGGCTTTGTCACATGCTCCTTCCCATTCGTAAGTGACGACAAACCTCTTGAAGAAGTTTGTCAAAGGCGTGACTATCTTCGCAAAGTTCTTGATGAACTTGCAATAGTAGGAGGCTAATCCCAAAAAGGATCCAAAGGCCGACATCGACTTGGGTGGTTCCCAATCCACAATTGCCTTGACCTTGTGATCATCCATCTTCAAACCTTCTTGAGTTATCATATGCCCAAGGAAGTCCACTTCCGTCACCCCAAATTCGCACTTCTCAAGTTTGGCATACAACTTGTTTTCTCTTAGCCTTTGGAACACCTTGCGAAGGTGCTCCGCATGCTCCTCCAAGGAGCTACTATAGATCAAAATGTCGTCTATGTAGACAACCATAAAGTCATCAAGCCATTCCCGGAAAATGTCATTCATGAGAGTGCAAAATGTGGTGGGTGCATTGGTGAGCCCAAAAAGCATCACCAAGAACTCGTATGAGCCATACCTTGTGCAACAAATAGTCTTTTCTTCATCCTTTTCCGCAATCTAAATTTGGTAATATTCCGAACGTAGATCAATCCTACGAAACACCTTGGTTCCTGAAAGACGGTCAAATAGATCATCGATTCGAGGCAAAGGATACTGGTTCTTCACCGTTGCCTTGTTGAGTGCTCTATAATCAACACACATTCTCAATGTCCCATCCTTTTTGTGAATAAAGAGGACAGGTGCCCCATATGGTGATTTGCTTGGTTTGATATAACCTTTTGCGAAGAGTTCTTTGAGTTGAACCTTAAGCTCTTTCAACTCCTCATGGCTCATTCTATATGGGGCCTTGGCGGGAGGTGCCACTCTTGGTAGCACCTCAATTGCATGATCAACTCGCCTTCTTGGGGGCAAGTCTTCGGGCAACTTTTCGGGCATCACATCCGAAAACTCTTCCAAAACTTGCTTTATACACTTGGCAGAAGTCACCAACTGATTTCCAACATGAGTTCGGAATAAGCGCTCACATATTGCTTCAAATTTTCATTTGTGGCATTTACAAGGTCTCGGAGTTTGCACCTAGAGATATTGTCGGAATTCCTTGGAACAAACTCCGACTCAAGGCGTTCCTTGAAGAACTCCCAAGTGTAGCCATGGTTCTTCCCCTCCTCTTGTCTCACTATCCTTCACCATGTGGCGGCATAGCCTTTCAAATAGGATTAAGCAAACTCCACGCTGGAATGTCGTCCGACCTTGGCGATATGTAAATAGTCGTCCATCTCCGTAAGCTAAACATTCACAACCTTTTGGTCGCGAACACCATCAAAGTTCTTTAGCTTGGCCGGTTGAAACCTTTCACCTTTGGAGGTCCCCGTTTTGACGACCACCACCAACTCACCAAAGTCGGGCCTATTCATCTTGAGGAGGACTTCCAATTGTTCCGGGGTGAATAGGACCGAACTCGTTTGTTCCTCCTCACTTTCGGGTTCATCTTGGTTAACGCACTCCCAAGTCCCGGGTTGAACCCACTTGAGGGTCCAACTATGTTAAGTTGCGGAAAGTTGGGACTTGAGGGGCGCTCTCGACTTCCAGCACTAAAGAGGGGTAGAAGGGTGTGCTAGAAGTCCCGAGATTAGACTAGGAAGATGGACTACAAGATCAAGCTTGAATCTACATCCAAAAAAACCAACCACAAGAGGGTTAGTTAGCATTCGGGAACACCCTTGGGTGTTGGGACAAGCCATGGGCAACTTGAACTACTTGACTCACCACGGCCCGGACTTGGGGGAAGCCACCACCTTCCCCCATATAGTATTCTCTGCGTCTCATCGCGGAGGCTACATCCGAATGGCTCTTTCCCGGGACTCCCAAGTTGGAGTCCCGAAACTATCACGGGTTGGAATCTCGGGACTTTGGACAGTCGTAGCTCCTCGCCCCGAACTCGGATCGGGATGAGCTTTCAACCAAAGTTGTAGCTCTCATCAAGAGCTTTCCAATGCTGTGTTGCATTCCTTGAGGCAACATTGGGAAGAGGTCGATTCCCGACTGTTAGTGGTCGGGAGTCAAACTGGCAGTTTGACCCTCGGCCCTTCTTTTGCCCATAACTTGGGCTGTAGATGTCCAAATGGGCAATGGGAGGCCATTTTGGACATCTACGCTTCAAGAGCTTTTCATTGATATAAAGAACGCCCAAGACCAGGAGATTTGACCCCTCAAATTGTCTTCTGAGTTTTTGGGAGTCCCAGAGGACTCCATTTTCCCATCTTTGGGAGTGTGAGTTGCATTCTCACACTTAGCCACAAAGTGGGGTTGCGACATTGGTCCTCCCGGGTCCTCGGTTCCTCCTCCCCAATTAACTCCGGTGGGGCTACTCGGTCCTCGACGGGCTCCTCCAACAAGGAGTCTTGTGCTTGCTTACAGTTCTTCTTGGGTGCCATCCCAATGTCCCAAGGGTGGATCGAGCTCACCAGAGCTCTGATACCACGTGACGCATTCCAAAGTCCTTTGTTGAACCCACTTAAGTGACGCACTCCCAACTCCTTAAAGGACTCAAATGTGAGCCCAAGTAGAAACAACGAAAGAAGGAGGAGTCGGAGAACGCTCCCTAGCTCACAACATTTTGAAGGGTAGAGGGACGTGTTGGAGCTCTAGGATGGGACTAGGAAGAGTTGACAAGCTTCACTCACTCACACGGGCCTGCACACAACCCACACAAAGTGGTTAATGCATAGTTAGAGCACCTTTGGTGCTAGGACGAGCCACGGGCAACACAGACACACAAGACTCACCCCGGCCCGAACTTGGGGGAAGCCACCACGTTCCCCGTTATAGTATATTCTGTGGCTGGCCATAGTTTAAGAGCTTTCCAATGATATAAAGAACGCCACAACCCATTGACTTTTGACCCCTGCAATCGCTCTCTGAAGTTTCGGGACTCCATCGGGACTCCATCTCCCAAAATGGGAGTTGCCTTGGGAGTGTGAATGTTCACTCCCTCACACTCCCTTGCACTTTCTTACACTCCCGAGAGAGTGTGATGTGACTCCTTGGCTTCCTCTTGGCCCGCACCCTTGCAATGCCTTTTCCTTAACTCCCAAATTTCCTTCCTCTTGGTCCGCAACCTTGAAACCCCTTTGCCTTGGTCGCGAGCCCAAAGCTAGGGTTGCGACAAAACATACAAATCCAAATTTGATTTTGTTAAACAAAAGCGCCATGCATATGGACACCACGACATTTGCAAATGAAAATATTTTATTTTAAGTTTCTTTGATTGAACCCTTCAACTTGAAAATAGAAGTACATTAAATGCAAAGCATAACCCACTTTGGGAACATGTTGGGTTTGTCGCAACCCCACTTTGGGGCTAAGTGTGAGAATGCAACTCACATTCCCAAAAAAATGGGAAAATGGAATCCTCCGGGACTCCCAAAAACTCAGAACATGATTTGAGGGGTCAAATCTCCTTGCCTTGCTCCGTTCCTTATATCAATGAAAAGCTCTTGAAGCGTAGATGTCCAAAATGGCCTCCCATTTCCCATTTGGACATTTGCAGCCCAAGTTATGGGCAAAAGAAGGGCCGGGAGTCAAATTTCCAATTTCACTCCCGACCACTAAAAGTGTAGAATCGACCTCTTCCCGACGTGGCCTCAAGAAGTGGAACATGACGTTGGAAAGCTCTCAACGAGAGCTACAACTTTGGATCAAGACTCATCCCGATCCGAATTAGGGGCGAGGAGCTATGGCCGTCCAAAGTCCCAGGACTCTAACCCGGGACAATTTCGGGACTCCAACTTTGGAGTCCCGGGAAAAAGAGCCATTTAGATGTAGCCTCGGCGGAGAGCTGCAGAGAATACTATATGGGGGAAGGTGGTGGCTTCCCCCGAGTCCGGGCCGTGGTGAATTAAGTAGTCCAAGTTGCCCGCGGTTTGTCCCAACACCCAAAGGTGTTCTTGAATGCTAACTAACCCTTTGTGGTTGGTGTTTGGATGCAGATTCAAGTTTGATCTTCTAGTCCATCTTCCTAGTCTAATCCCGGGACTTCTAGCACGCCCCTCTACCCCTCTTTAGTGCTGGAAGTCGGGAGCGCCCCTCAAGTCCCAACATTCCGCAACTCAACATAGTTGGACCCTCAAATGGGTTCAACCCGGGACTTGGGAGTGCGTCAGGGTTGGTGACATATTTGTAGTTGTCCATTCCAATTTTGCATTCAAATCTACCATTGGTTTTCATTGGACCAATTGGTTGGTAGTGATGAGTTTAGAACAATAACATATGCCACAACGGCTCCTAATGGCAAAATAATTACACATGTTTCAACAACCACAAAATCATGTATTTGCGTACGATAATCATTTAATGTTTTGATCTTATTTTGTTAATGATTATTTCCCTTGATAGTCAATGCAAATTTGTTGAACATGCAATTTCAATGTTCAAGTTCAACTTTCCTTTTATTTCTTTTTTTCACAATTGAATATTTCCTTTTAAAATCACATAATTTGACGAAATATTCATATTAACACATGTATTACACCACAATTTGATGCAAAGAATCGAGTTTTAATCCCTCCTTCATTTCTTAACATGTTTTCGTTTTCAACTATCATACGCCTCTTGTCGCAACCCCACTTTGGCCAAGTGTGGGGGTGAAGCCCAACACTTGGAAAAGTTGGAGGTTGGGAGTCTTCCGGGACTCCCGAATGTTTAGAGCTCGACAGCAAGGGGCAAAACACCTCGCATTGGGGTGTTCTTGGTGTCATTGGAAAGGTCTTGAAACGTAGATATCGAAAATGCCCTCGCATTGGCAATTCGGACATCTGCAGCCCAAGTTATGGGCAAAAGAAGGGCCGGGAGTCAAACTGGCAGTTTGACTCCCGACCACTAAAAGT
>Ga0209611_10004773_pt1 | contig 23032 bp, 12 predicted proteins | sample S1TSphgellanicum_3_FD_187693 | JGI IMG/M metagenome (GOLD analysis project Ga0209611, IMG submission 187693) | Host-associated microbial communities from peat moss isolated from Minnesota, USA - S1T2_Fc - Sphagnum magellanicum MG (SPAdes) (version 2) | ecosystem: Host-associated > Plants > Peat... | reverse complement strand
CAAGGTGGTCGTCAAGACTCCGGACGGGCTCAAGCTCATCCAGGCGAAGAAGATCATCCTGACCATCCCGCCAAAGCTCCACAACCTCATCGGTTGGGACCTCTCCTCCAACGAAAGCTCTCTCTTCGCACAGTTTCGCAACAGTGCGTACTACACCGGCCTCCTACGGCACACTGGCATCCCCGATAACATCACCGTCGTGAACGTTGCCGCCGACACACCGTACAACCTTCCCGTGCTCCCGGGTGCCTACGCGATCGGCCCGACGACGGTTCCCGGGCTATACTCGGTTATTTTTGGCAGCGAGCACCCGCTCCCGGACGCTCAAGTCCAAGCCGCCATCATTAACAGCATCGCTCGGCTGGGGAAGGCGGGCACGCTGCCGACAACGGAGTCGTATTTCGCAATATTTTCCAGCCACGCGCCGTTTGAACTCACGGTGCCGGCGGAGGCGATCAAGAATGGGTTCTACAAGCAGTTGTACGGGCTGCAGGGCCAGAGGAGGACATATTACACCGGTGCGGCGTTCCACACGCACGACTCGAGCCTGCTGTGGCAGTTTACAGAAACGCTGCTGCCACTGGTCGTGGCGTGAAGGTGGCTATATAGGAACCGATGCGCTGGACTGCTATTCTACAACGATTATGCAGTAGAATATTTAGCCTGGGCACATGGAGTTGTAAGGGCAGGCATATTACCCTGAAGTGGGCTCGTCAACCCAGGCTATCCGCTGGCGCAGCGCAGCCACACCAAGGCCCACGCACTGCCATGGTTTTAGTAAAATGGACTGCTCTTTACGGAACTTTCGAAACTGTCGCTGCAGCAAACGGGAATGAGAGTAGGAAGTCCAGAGAGTTGAGAATCCAGAGAGCTCTTTCTACACGCAGGTCTAGTGCAGCTCTCATTTTCTCAAGTTTTGTTTAGTTCTGGTCACTATTTTGTTTTCAATTTTCTATCAAAAGCATAGAGGATGCTTTAAAGGATTTAAATTGGTTTGTAGAAGTTTTTTTTTTGGTGGTGAATTTGCATTGTTTTGGGAGTGTTTTAGAGCATTTCATTATTTTAGGGGTTTTTTTTGTTGTTTTCAAAATTTGTGATCATGAATCTAGCCTCACTTGGACAAGTATTTCTCATTTGGATCTTACTTTCTATTACATTGGGGAATTGTGCAACATCTAAATTTAAAGTGCATAATGTGCTTGCAAATTTAGATGAAAGTATAATAAGATTCAATGTCTTTCCAATGCTTTTGGACGATGTGAATGAGAGGAGACATCCACTGTGTTTTTGGTGGAAAGAACCTAGACAATATGCACATTGGGAGCTTGTGGAAACCAATGTGTGGCAAACCACACCTGAAAATAAGAGATAGGAAATTTTTGTTGCATTATAGAATGAGTTTTGAAGCTTTTAATAACCTAGTTTGGAGTTAACACCTTTTCTACAATCAAGTTGTTTAAACCTCATTAGGCCACAATTAGAGATCATAAAGATTGTGGTTATTGTGATTTATTGATTTGCTCATGGATTTAGTGCTACACATTTGGCCAATTGATTCAATGTGGGTGCATCAACAATTAGAAAGTATGTTGACATTGTTTGTAATGTGGTAATTGACAAAAACATGGTGGGCAATTCAATAGGTGTAGCCTATATGCACAATTGAGGTCTCAAGAAATTCTCCAAAAATTAGTTGTTACTATTCAAGGTATGAAATGCACTTCATTTTGAATTAGTGATGTAGCTTATCCAATTCATACCTACTTACAAAAAAATTGGAAGGCTCGTAATCTTGTAGATGTGGACAAGATAAGATATGATTCCAACATGAATTCAAGGCGGGTGGTCATAAAAAATGCATTTGTTTCTTTGATAGGTAGATGGAAAATTTTGAAACATTTAAATTCTAAAGTTGATAAAGCATCACTAATTATAATTGCTTGTTGTGTACTTCACAACTATTGTGAAATGTGGGGTGCACCAGAGCCTAGATTGGCAAATACAAGAATAAAAGGTGACAACCTAATGGGGTTTGGTGTTAATAGATTGCTTATTGTTAGAGAAGGAGATCAAATAAAAGTAGAAGGTGAAAGATTAAGGAGAAATTTTTTCGAACAATGGGTGATTGATCATCTAATTGTACCATGACAAAGTAATACAAGATGAATTTTGAAATGGAATCCAAGTTTTTATTCTCACAAATGGAAATACAAATCAAAGTCAATTGTCATAACTAGTTCCTTTTAACCAATTGCCATTACTACCACTACCATTTATGGTCTTTGGCTTCAACACATTGACAAACAAAGCAACCAACTACAATTGAGATTGTATCATCATTTGTTTGCCATTTTCTTCATTTGCAACATTTGAGATGTGATGAATTTTGTCATCTCCATTTTTTTTAATTCAATCACTTTCACCACGTACGTGTGTGAAAATATTAATGGCATTTGTAATTGTAAAAGAACCTATGGACAACTACCTCTTTTTCCTCTCTAGTTTCTTATTAGGTTTCCCTTGCACACCATTGCATGCCCTAGTTCTAGGGCTGTCAAAATTAACAGATTGGGTAGTTCCAGCATTTGCATGTCATCCCCAAACATAGGAGTTTATCTTTGAGGACTACTAAGCATTTGAAGTGTCTAGACATCCTTTTCATCATTAACATTCACAACCTTAGTTTCAAAATTCATCACACGCACACCTTGATCTATGGCATTATGTATGCCATTTATTTTGGTAGTACCAAAAAAAATGTTGTCAAAACATTCAAACCATGGCCAATCAAATGGAGGTGCATTAGTTATTTCAATCTTCTTCTTTTTTGTTTCGTAGTTCTTTTATATTTTGTTCCACTTCTTTCGAACTTGTTTCCAATTTTATTGCACATCATTCAAAAAACTTGCATTCACAGCATTTGTGAATGTTTTCTAATTACTCTCCTTAAATGGCTTGTGATTGTATTCCCAATATTTGTTTTCCACAAGGTTTAGCAAATAGAAAAAACTAGCATTTTTCCATGATCTACCAACATGTTCTTCTTTGTTTACCACATCTTATTTGGAAAACCCTAATTCCAAAACCTTTGTCTCCTCCACATGTGATCAAGACTATTTTCTTCTTCCCCATCAAACAAATAACCTAAAAAATATTAAGTATATGATCCCTCACATTCATAGGGGAGAAATGTGGAATTATAAAAAATGGATGAACTACTACATGAGTTGTCATAGGTGGGTGAGCTCCTACTAGTGCATTACAAAGAAAACTCATGATGTCAAATGTACTAAACTTTGAGCTCTATGTTCTCTAAACTTTTTCAATAGTCTTTGTTTTCTAGAGTTTCTAGAATGTATTTTGCTCTTTAGAATTTCTGGGTTTTTTGTGGGCATTATGCCATTTTTCATAGCCTTAGTAAATTTCATGGTTTTTTTAGTCATGAAGTAAAAAAAACTTTTCTTTTGCTTGCACTATTCACCACATTGATAATCAGGCTCACACGAAACTAACACAAAATGATCAGGAGGTTCGCTTCTGCATGATCATTGCGTTGATAGGTTAACAACATGCACATTAGCTCACATTGGCTTGTTCTTAGCCTTGTTTTTGTGTCATGTGCATAGGCTAATTGATGTAGATTCATCTCGAGAAGAGGTTGAAGGAACAAATAAAAACAATGCAACAAGTGAATCGGATGTAGTCCGTTTCATGTTCAATTCGCACTACTAGTCCCAACTATACAGTCTACACCATTACTTTCATCATATATTCTTCACATCTACAATCAATTGATTTTAATAACCACAATCCTAAGTTTAACCATAATCCTTAGTTTGGTTTTAATTATTTAGTTGTACTCTGTGATCTATATGCCAATTTGGATATATCCATTAAAGTAATTTCTTGTGACCAAAGGATATATTGAAGAAAAAACTACATTTTGAATAATTCATTAGAGAAATAGAGCTCAAGGAACTTTGAACATGCATCAAAATCCCATTATCAATATGCATGTCACAAGTGTTCTATGTTTTGTTGTTGAAGAACATTCTATCTATATTTGCTTAGTGAGGTCAATCTTCTTTTTTATATGTTTTTGACCTTACTCAGTTTTAATTTTGAAACCCAAATTTAGCAAGCAATAGTCACATACTCACAAGATTGTCAACTTCTTATGCTATGGGATACTATGAAATACCTTTAGGTCACATGATTTAAGAAGCTAGAAGTTTTTGTTGTTCTCAAAACTAGTAATTCATTTTTTTCTTAACCTTGAGGAGTGATTTTTTGACTTCCTTTCCTTCTATTTAATAAAGAATCTTTGTAAAAATTCATTAACCAAGGATCTTTGTATAACTTTGCAAATGTTAGAATGGTTAGCTTAACTAATGTAAAATCAACAAATCACCTTCATGCTAGTTTCATAGGCATGTAGTACTACCCAATCCCCACTGCAAGAAGAAATTCAAAGATATTAGAACCAAGGTCCACCGTACTACAATTGGGATATTGAGGTTATCGATAAATTAGCTTTATTTTGGGCCTCAATTTATTCATCATCCTCTTTTTTTAATTGGCCATAAAGTCTTTGGTCATTTGGTTCAAAGCCATTTTGTTAGCATATCATGGTTTCAAAATGTTTATAAACGAAATATATATTTCTAGAAAGACATGTACACAATAATCTCATTATTTCATATGCATGCATGTTCAAATTAAGCTTTTTATGTAGATTACCTCCTTTTATTAATAATTAAACTAGTTACATAATATTAAATAAAAGATTATTTAAATATGAACCATTAACTAAAACTAGCAAGATAATTAATAACTAGTTAATTAATATTTTTAAAAATTCTAATCGAATCTTTACTTAATACATGATTAATATTAATTCAAAATATGTAAACTATAATTAGCAAAATAAGTAATAACTAATTAGTTAATATTTATAGAAATTATGACATTACAATCACAAAGGTCAAATTTGTACTTAATGGATGGTTAACATTACCTCCTTTCTATTATAGATTATTTCGTCATAAATCCTTGGAAAAAAATTAAAATACTAAAAATTAAAATAACATTAATGATTAATCTTGATGCATTCATCCAATATTGATTCTTGGCTTGGCAAATCTATCCAAGTAAATGTAAAAAAAAGTAAAAATGACAACGAATGTGATTTATCCCTGTGGTTGTTTCGTGGGGTGAAGATTAGCTCAAACGAACCAAAATTGATGTCAAGACATCAACTTTTCTACAATTCTTGTTACATTGGTCTATGTGGTGCCACTTTAATGGCATGTGAATCATGGAAAGTTGTGCTTAGTGAATAATATGGATATTTGAAAAATCTAAAATGAATCAAACAAAATTCCAATATCAAAATTTGGTTTCAATAAAAGATGTTTAACATCTTCATTCAATGACATTACTTTCATACAGGGCCCTTTAATTTCCATAATAAAATTTATTTAATCCTCAATTTTATTATAGTAATAAGTTAGTATTAGACACATCTAAAAAGCACTCAAATTTTCATATTTTTCAATTTTTGTTTATAAAAAATTAAGGTTCAAAAAAATTCATGAGTCCTTTTTAACATGTAAATGTGATGTAATGTATATGTTTTTTAAAGAAAACTTGTAGCTTATAACATAAGAAAATTAATCTTGAAAATGTTAACATGTTTTTGTATTATTTAAAATTATGACAAATTTTCAAATCAAAACACAAAATTTAACAAATTTTATTCACTTTCAAAAATTCATATTTCTCCAAATTTAATTGTAAAAAAAAATATGATATATAGGGGCAACCATAAATACAATATATTAAAAGTTTCAAACCATTTCATTTGAAAATTCCTCTTGCGGAAAACATTTTCTTTGGAAAAAAAAGACCCCAAAAAAGACAATAGTGCTAAACGTAAACACATTGGTTCATTATATGTCATTTGGACCCTATGGTTTTCTTATGATGTTTTTATGATTGTCTTGAAAATTTTTGGTGGTTTCTATGGATTTTTTGTGCTTTTTCTATGGTTTGTTGTCGATATTCTAAGCATGCAATGAAATAATTAATAGAATTTTAGGCATTGGTTGCCTAAGAAAAGGTTATGTATACTCAGAACACATTGGTTGTTGCCAATCAAGACATTACCACACTATACTACGCATAAGCATGCTAAAGTAGGCCAATTGGTGATCCTTGCTCAAAAAGTAAAAGTAGGTGAAAAGTAAAGTTTGCATTTTTGAATTTTAAGGCTTTAAAAAATCGTACAAATTTTAGAATGTACTTGCTATACTAAATAAACCATATATATGGTCATATTTCATGTATTTTATTACTTTCATCATTTTATTTATTTATCTCAAGTTAATGTCTAATTATTTTTTCAAAATCAAACTATTCAAATTTTGTGATATTGATGTTTGAGTTATCATGCATATTGACGCATTTTTTTTGAAACTTGAATATTTTAATTATGATAATGTGAAGCTTTCAAAAAATAGTTTTCCAAATTAACATAATTATCCATCTAAAACATGATTTTTTATATGAACCCAAACACTAATACTTGCATATAATACGTCCAAAAAATCTTCTAACAATCTAAAAGTAAGACATAAGAGTTTTTTGGTCAAATAATAATTAATTAATATACTTTTACGTTACTTTGTGCAATGTGGAACAACATCGTAAATTTGGAAAGTAAAGTGAAAGTATCTTGAAAAGAAAGGAAACACAAAATCTTAAGCTTTAAACAACATATCCATACCATCCTACATACATTCATGTAGTTTTTTGGTATGTTTTTAAAGATTATGTTTTGTTTTTTATGTTTCAAAGTTGACAATTTTGTGTTTTCTACTTGCAACTTATACATTTTTGGCCTACTTTTGTATGCTTGCACCCTACTTTCAAAACCATGTTGTGCACATCCAAAGAATATTGTGTTTGAATATTTGATGTGCCATCTTGTGGTGAAATTGTTGTTTCAATGTCTTGTTGGGGTTTTAGTAACATAGTTCAAATTCATTTCTTGCTACATGTGTATCATAACCACAATTGCTACATTTGGTGGTGACAAAACAAATGCACACATGTGAACCTTTGGTATTCCATGCATGTATTGGATTAAACATTGATTAAATGTTAGATCAAACATTGATGCATGTTGCACCACATGGATCATTTGTGGTTGTAGGGTGAAAACATAGTAAAGTGTACAAAAAAAGTTTCAGAGTTATACATTTTACCATGTTTTCACCTTATATTTAAGTGTAAGACAACTAAAGTCAATGCCTAGGTTTTTCTTTTAGTTTATTTGTTAATAATACAAAAATGTTTAAAGAACATGTGTAAGTTGTTGGTGCCAATTTATATGTAAGTATGTATGTGGGTTGAATTGAAGGCAATCGTACAAACTTACATAAGGGCTGCAAGCAAAATATTTTGCACATACTTGTTACCTTGTTTCCTACTTGAAAACAAAAAAGAATTTTAAAAAAAAACTTCTAACCTTCTTCTAACATTTCAAAACAAATGAAACTTTTAATTTTTTTCATGGCATCTCTAGTTTCTTTTTATCTTTTCAAAGAAATTCGTGTCATATCATTTGAACTTGAAAAAATACTTCAACAATAACCCCAACAATTATGTCATTTTTCAAGGGTTGGGGATGATTTTAGTTATGGAAACAAATTCCATTAACCAATAAAATTATATTAAAATGTTTATCACATTAATATTGAGGTGCATGAAAAAAAAAGGGAATACTTGTGAAAACATTTCACCTAGTTTCAAGTACTTGAAATTTATTTTTCAAACTACCACAAATTGTAGGTCTAATTCAAATATTTGCAAGTAGTTTAAATACACATGATTATAATAATTTAATTTTTGAAGTTCATGCAAACAAGAGTTAAGAAATAATGTACCCAAAAATAATGTTATTATCCCCATAAAATCATCTACATGTTAGTCCTTTTATTCAAAGACCCTTGTATTTTGTTGCCTACGTTACTTTTTGTGTATATTTTACCATGCTTTCACTCATAATAAGTTTTAATCATGTCCTAACAAAAGTTGTGAACATGTATTTGAAATCATGTGACTATTGGTGATCATTATATTGGTGGTGATTGCTGACATGTTGAGGCGTGGCTTTTATAAATTCTTCAACATACATATAAACTATTGTAAGCTTCTATTTTTGAAATGAAGTAAATTCTAAGAAAAATATTTTTATAAGTAAGTGGATTTGTAACTTCTCTTTTTCTAACAAGTAAGGTAGTAAACAAACTTTATGTCCTTCCCTATTACATTTTGTAAATGTGATTGGACTTTTAAGCTTCATCTAATATGGAGTATTCTAAGATGTTGAACAATGATTTTGATTACATATTGGCAATTTCAAAACATTCAAGAACTAATTGATTATCCTTGATTGAAAAAAAATCTTCTTTGTGGGGCACCTCCTTCTCTGAAGTGAATCCTCCAATTGAACGAGGTGCTTCTTGTGTCTCCATAAGTTCTTGATATTTCCAATGTATTAAGGATGTTTTGGAAGGCAATTTTAACATTGGATTGTTCCTCTCTAAAGTAAGTCCTCCATTCATGCCCAAGCATTTCCTTGCACTTTTAAATCTTTGTTCTAACCAACAACATGGTTGTTCATAAGTGGTTTCCAATTCCCAATTTTTATGTTATTCAAAACTTCTCAATAAAATAAACTACAACAAAAAATTCAAACCATAAATCTATTTTAAGTTCAAAATTGTGAATACATGATAACATATTATCTTTTTTACAAAAGAAGAAAAAAAATGCATAGGGTCTACTAAAGATTTTTAATTTAGATTTGCCCTTTTCTAGAGATAAACCAAATGAATTTAATGGATGGTCACTAATTTATGGTGATAGACAAAATATACACTTCTAAAAAGACATGTATACAATACCCCTCATTATTTCCTATGCATGCATGTTCAAACTAGACATAATTTATAGATTCAAATTCATTTCCTTACAATGCGAAATCATGGTTGGGTGTCTCAAAAGTGGCATTTAAAAGTCCATAATCTAACACTAGTGATTTTTTTGTAGTTTAAACAATTATCAAACCATAAATCTTATAATTATCCCCTATGCTTTTAATCATAAATATTAATAAGCCAACTTATGAATATCCCTAAACATGTGATTGATCAAAAAATCCATGCAAAATATTAAAAAAATTAATGTGAAATGGACTCCCAAGGATAAAATTTATAACATTCATGTCATTTAAAAAGTTTAAAAATTAAAAATAAATAAATGAAGAAATTTCAATGCACTTCAATAATCAATTCTTCATTTGATGATGCTTTATTTTTATTTTTATTTTTTGAAACTACTTTGATGTATTTTTTGAGTCCACATTTTTCATTTTCTCTATGTGACAAGCATAATGTTGTCATTTCAAAAGTCCATTACAAGTCCATAATCTTCTTATAATTCATCCAAATTTTTTATGATGATTTCATTAAAGTCTATGAAAACATGAATAATTAAAAGTTTGATAATATTAATTTTGAATATGGCTTTAAATTTTACATTTTTATGTAATCCAAAATAATTACAAGTGTGACAGTCCAAATAGTCTTCCTATTCATGCTTTCACCCTACATAAGCTATGTGTTCTTGCTAATAATTAAACTAGTTACCTAGCATTAAATAAATTTTAATTTAAATATGAACCATTAACTATAAGTAACAAGGTAAAAAAAATTTATCTAATTAAACACTTACAAAGTTCAAATTGTACTTAATTCAAGGTTAACACTAATTCAAATGTGTACCAATAACTATAGTTAACAAGGTAATTAATAATTAATGAATTAACATTTACAAAGATTATGACTTAACATTTACAAAGGTCAGATTTGTACTTAATGCATGGTTAACACAAGATCATTCAACTAGATTGTTTCGGTGTTCAAGTCTCATCCAAACATTGTTTTAACATGGTCCTAATGTTTCATTTCAATGTCATCTTAGCATGGTCTAGGCATTCTAACATTGTTTTAATGTCTTTGTAGTGTTATTCTTGTGTTTGTTGACATGTTTTCAATGTTTATCCTAGGAGATCAAGTGTTTCACCCAACCTTTCAATTGGCATTACCAACATTCCATTGACTTTTGTGGTATCATCCTTTAATGTTTCCTTAGTGTCATTTCAACCTTTGAGCATTGTTGTGATGTTATTTTAGTGTGGTCCCAACATCATTAGGGTGTTTTGGTTTCATTTTGGTGTTATCCCAATGTTAATTCAAATTTGTTTCAATGTTCCACTACAGTTTCATAATTAATTTATAAAAAAAACTTTGTTTGATCAATCTTCATGTCTTTCCATTTTGATTAGTATTGTTTGATTTTCACTTTTAAAGAGAACCTTTGATTTTGGTTCTAACTATTTTTAAATTTGAAAGAATTTTTAATTTTGGTTCAAGGGCTTTTAAAATTTTGATAGAACCTTTAGTTTGATTTTGAACCTGATTCTTCACATTTCAAGACCCCTTGGTTCTAAGATTTTTAAAAATTATTTAAAATCAAATCAAATCCAATTCAAATAAGGTCGAATTTCAAATCAAACCTAGTTCTACATACCTCCACATAGCCCAAAATTATGTTTTTTGCTTCTTGCATTGTACCACCAATAAAATGGGATTGCCTATATCAAATACATACCTATACCCCCCCAAGAAAAGAGAATTAAAAAAATTATTGCATACTTGAAACATGTTCCAAGTAAAAACTATAATATGAAAATGACCACCCCAGTCCACACCTAAATTATTATTATTTATTATTATTATTTAAACTGATTTTTTCCCTCAAACCAATAATAGGTTTAACACCACAATATATATATATCTTTTTATTTTCTTTTTCAAAACCAAAATGTAGATAAACTAGCTTTTGGGGTCAATTCCAATTCCAACTAGATGATGGTTCTAGATTATTTCCATTTTTCAATTTTGAATTTAAAAAAATGAATTGAATTGGTTCTTTAAGTACCCAATAACTAGATGGAGAATTGGAACTAGAATCAAAATTGACCAACACTAGTTTTGAAGTTGTCCCAACTACATCATAATGCCATTTTGGTGATTCAACACAGTCCAAATGTTCTAATGTTGTTTCAACATCTTGGCCAACTTAAATTAGTTTCAACATCATCCTTGAGTTATTTGAATGTTTTGATGTGGTTTTGACAATGTCTAAACATTTTAGCCCATATTTTAATGTTTCAATGTTGTCCCAATGCCCTTTTGATATTTTTGCATTTTGATGTTTTTATGTTGTATTAACATTGTTTTGGTGTCCCCAATGTTTTGTGAACCTCATCAACACATGCCAAACTATGTCGATGTTGACCAAATTGAAGTAGTGGTGGACGCTATTTTGTAGGATTTCTGCCTCAGGCAAGAATCCTATTTAGTCAACATAAAAAAAGAAAATAGACCTGCCACTTGGAGTGGCCTTTACTTTGAACAATTCTAATATCAAATCAATAAACGATCATGGATTTCTTCTAGAAAAATGAAAACTAAGCACTGCCAGTCAATCATGCACATTGCATGAGACATTTACTTTTGGGATGTTTTAAACTTTTTTCGACATGGTCCAAACTTTGTTTGAACATAGTCGCCACATTTCACTATTGTATTAGCATCTCCCTATCATCATCTTTTGGAGCCAATTATAATTTGTCACATCATCCTAGCAAACATTCCCAATGTTTTTAAATATAATTCAAAAAATAGTTGTTTTAAGTGGCATGGTTGGCTCCTATTATGTTATTTGCACCTTAATTCAAAACTTCTTAGAAAGCAAGTTTGCCCATTTTGACATTAGCCTTCTTTCTACTACTTGAATGACGAAAATAAGAATTATTGGAATAAACATGTTACCTTGCGAGGATGTGGTGACTTTTGCAAGCATTTCTAATTAGATCACAAGTTGTTTAGATGTTGCTGTGTGAATTAAATAACCTTTGCCTCACACATAGACTTGCTCCTCTTCATTCCCAATAAAATATTTGGTGGTCTTGAAATTAGGTCCTTCCTTGCCACCTACCATTAATCTCACATGAAATCATTTGAAAATTGATGCTAATTTTCAACATTGACACATCATTTATTCTCTTTTCTAGTGGTGGACTTGGTTGTGTGGCAAAAGTTACAAACTATTTCCTTCATCAATGGCATGTCCACCATTGTCTAATCCATCTTTCAAAAATATGTTAATCGGACCTTTTCAACCCATTTTGCCTCTTCCTTTAATGTTCACATAACTTTATGCATATAACTATTGAATTTGATTTCATTTAGATCCTTTGGTGAAATCACTTTATGTAAATCCTTGTTCTTTTTATCTTGGAAACATATGTAGAATCTATTTTTAAAAAATTGTGCTTCACTTTAATGAGTGGAAACAATTGTTGTTCCTTGTAATAATTAAATTCCTTGTACCAAAACATAACCACAAACCATACCCTTGACCTTCAAAAGGACCTTTAGCTTTTAAGGTTTTGGCCTTTGTTACTAAGTGGGTGTATGCTTGGGCTAATAATACAAAACACTTGTCCTCATTTTTAATAATAGCACAACATTTTTTTAGCTTTGAAGTTTCAAGTTTGGAACAATTTTTTGTCACACGGGTTGGTAAAGATAAAATCCTTTTTTGATCACTGTTGAAATCATAATATAACATTATTATACAAGAACAACATTCAAGACCCCAAGATGATGTGTATTGTTCATGCAATGCAAGATAGTACACATGGTTAACAAGGAATGAATTGGTCTTCTAAAATAGTTTAAGATAACTATTGTATGGAAGGTGATTTAGTGTCATTGTAACAAAGTTTCTTGCAATCAAGTTACATTGTATATAAGGATGTTTAAACCTTTTAAATGGATGATTATCACTTTGGTTACATGAGAAAAACTTGAAAAAATAAACATTGTAGCATTGGGAATGCAATTTTAACTTTGTTTGTATAAACAAAGGTTATATGATATCAATATATGAAATACACACAAGTATGGAAGGTGTTGGAATAAACATGTGTTTAGGTGCAAAAAAAAGGACTTTTGACTAATGAGAGTGTTAGAATTGGTCCTTTGGCTTATTTAACAAAATTGTATTCATTGAATTGGTATTATGTGTCTATTTAAATAGGTTCTCATAGGTTTAAGCTTAGTTATGAAAGTAATCCTTGGGCAAACGAGATATTCAAACTAGTATATTAAAGGGCTATTGGGTGAAATCATGGTCAAAGGAGGCAAGGGCGCCAAGGTAAAATTCCTTTTCCAAGGACTGCACATGACATGTGTCATTCTTGTCTTGGTTTATAATTTAAAATTTTGTATTTTGGATACCCCATTTATAATTGCAATTTTTTTATAAATACATTTTGACTACAAATTGATTTTATATCATGTATATTATTCATTCATGCCCTCTATCACATATATATGAATTACTTTCTGTTAAAGCCACACTTTAAAAATCCATAATTTTTAGGGTCAAAAACACTTTTGAAACAAATGTGCTCAAATGGGTTTATAAAAAGAAAAATTTATCAATTCAAGTCCTTTTTCCCTTCTAATCATCAATGTTAAAATCCTCTCCAATTTTCAAAAGGAATGGTGTACATTTGGTAGAAAAAAAAGACATTTGAAAAAAACAAAGATTGTGCACTCTCAAGGTTTGAGTGCTTTGAACATGCAAAAACATTTTTGATTTGTGTCAAGCTTTGAACATTTAAACTTTGCAATTAATGAAAAATAATTCAAATTTTCTTATGACAATCCAAACTAGTATGCTTTCCTTGTGACATTTCAAATATACAAAAATACAATTTTAAAGAATGTTCATTCATTTGGGTGGCTCCTTTGACTATGATTTTACTCTATTTACATAATCTATGATTTGGTGTTTAACTTAACAATTCCATGCTAGAACCATTTTATATAATCAAATTGAATGTCTTTGTCCTCCCAAAAGACATAACCACATTTAAGTTTTTATGACAAAAATTTTCACCTTAAAATTTGTTTCAATTTTTATTTTATTTTTTATGTGTTTACACCAATATTCTTTTTGTATTTTTTTCCATTTTGTACAAGAAAAATATTGCATTAGTAAAACACGTTTGGCACTCAACATTTTTCTCAAAAGAAATTTCACAAAATGACAAAGACTCACCACCAAAAAATCCAATGGTTCACGTACATGTTCATATTTATGACCCAAATTTTTTTCAAGTTGGAAAATTTAAATATTAAGTCCAATTTGAACATGCATTTGAACACACATGTCAATCTATCATGCTTATCCAAGTGTGTGCCTCCCAAATAAACTTGGTCGAATGATAATCCATAAGGATAATCAAAATGGCTTGAATGAATGTGTGGGTTGTGACTTGCTCTACAAGTTCCAAGCATTTTGGAATGTTCAATGCACGATTTCTACACAACAAAGCACATATCACCAAGTAGTACATCATCATCTTTAAGTTTGTTAAGCTTGCATTGTTTTTTTTTTGAGTTAATGGTTGCATGAAAGTTGTTTGGAAATGTTTTTGTTGTTCAAGTTGTAGATTGTTATAAATATGACTTTGTCATCAAAAGTGTAGTTCAACTTCCAAGTTTTTACGTGTAGTTTTTCCAATGTGAGCAAGTTCATTGAAAGAAACAAGTAGGAGTCTATTATGTAACCATTAAGTGAGCGTATTAACCCAACTTTGACCTCTAAAGTTGAGATGTTCTTCTTGGGTTTAGGATTTGTTATGTTTACACTTGCCGATATGTAACCTTTGAATTGTTATAGTTCATGGCAACATCCACCCCCATCCATCATTGTCATGATCATCCTTCCTACAAGTTTTTTCTCTTTAAGATTGTTTTCCCTTATTGCTGTGAACTCCCAATTTCCTTGCTCAATGTGTGTTTTATAGTCAATATTGCCCCCACACCTCTCCAATGCACTTGGGTCCTGGAGATAAAACATGTGGCAAAATGCCACCCTTTCTTTGGTAGTTGAAATGTTTTGAACATATGAAACTTTCCTTCATTTTTTGATCACATGGGGTTCCTCTAAAACATTAATGATTGTAGGTTGCAATTACCTTAGCCTAAGGTCAATTTTATCATTAAATAATCTTCAAAATAGTGAAACAATTTTTTATAAAAATATGAAATTGACATGTTGAAAATCATAAAAATTATCATAGGCTACACTCTTAATAATTTCACTGTTCATATGACAATATCATAATAGATCATGGAATTCAAAATTAAAAAAACGAATTACTTTTCTATTTTTCCCTAAGCTATGGTAGTTTGGAATGTTGAATTTGGGTTTAGGTCAACAAGTGTCTACTTTAGAATTAATGTATAGTGAAAGTGCTTATCTTTGATGTAGATTTGTTGCTCTATTTTCGACAAATGAGGAAACCATTCAAGCTTTTTAGGTGAACAAAGTCGTTGCAATAGGAGGTGTATAGTGTGAGAATCCAACATGAATTTGCAAACTTGAACTACACGGTCTCGCAAAATTGTAAGTTTAAGAACTTCCCTCATTCTTCTTCCTTTGATTGAGAGAAACTACATAATCTACCAAGTGACAATTGAATGGTTCCATCCTAGGAGCTTTGATTTTTACTTTCGATATCCTTTTGTAAATATGACATCAGTTATTACTCCTGTTAGAATTGGAGACAAGGCCTCAAACTATTCTCATGAAATTTAGCTACTTTTTTTGTAACAACAAGGGTTCAAGCTTCACCTAGAAAATGTGTATAAAGGACCATGATTCTATACATTGTCAATGGATATAGTGCGATTCACAAATCCACTTTGTTTTTGTCTTTTGCTACATTTCTATTGCCTATTGCTTCTTGTTATTTTTTGGTTGTTTTTTTACTATTTTGGCAATTGTTGTTGTTTTTCCTTGTTGCTTTTCTTCTGGTTAGTGGGGGTTTCACTTGTTGTACAACAATTTTTTTGGCTAAAGTTCCTTTGTTGAAAGTGTTGTTCATAATCCATAGCTCTTGAAAACAAGAATTTCTTTGCATCGAAAAAGTTTTTGAGAAGTGTATACTGCCCAAAAAATTGTGTGTTGTCATCCTTGAATTACAATGTTTTTCTTTAGTTAAGATGCATGAAATTTGTTTGTATCATACTTTTGTTGTTGAAGTTGCAATTTGCAAATCATTGTAGACATGCATTTGTGCTTAAAATTGCAGGTCAGCTTGGAGCTTTGTTGTTTCTAGCCTTGTCATTATAGCCAACTTCATCTTGAATGAATAGGAAGGCTTGTTTTGCAACCAATAGGAGATTACATAAATCTTGGTGTTGGCCGCTACCATCGAGGTTTGGAAAGGGTTTAGTTGAAAAACATACATATTGAATTTTGTGAATGTGTTCTTTTGCTTTAGGGTTGATAGTTGTCAAAAGAGTTATGCTTGAAGTATTAAAATACACATGTTTCTAGCAAATGGTGTGTATGTTTTCAATGTACCAGTGTGTCATGGTCAAAGGACACCTCATGATTGCTATTTATCCATGTTGGATGTGCAGATGGGCAATGCAAAAAACAAGAGGTGTATAGTCAAGAGAAACAAAGAAGAGCTGAGGAAAAGAAAGCAACAAGATTTGATTGGCAAGAAGCAATAATCACATGGTATGGCAATTGACGTGACAGCACTCTTTTTCTTTTTATTGCCAATTTATCAATATAGGTCTAGTAGATAGTGTGCCGTGGTAAGAGGGTATTTGGCATGGTAGAAGAATGTAGAAGGGGATGAATAGAATGGGCCCAACAGAAACATGTTCTCTTTGTGAAACACATGTAGGTTGGCGAAGCAAAGTGAATAGAAGTAGAAATCTTGACACTATCTTGCAATGCAAAAGCAAGGGCACGTGCGCTTGAAAAGTACAGATTCTGCTGGACTTGAATTAGGTGTACTTGTTAGACCTTGGATATGGTGAAAATGTTTTCTCGTTGCTGAGAGAGTAGTCAATGAGATTTGAAGTGATGAACATGGTCTTGATATAGAGGAGAGAAAATAAATTCTATAGAGAATGTTGGGGATGATAAGATGCATACTCTACTGCCTGAGTATGCCAAGAATAAGAGACTCACAATATTAAACTGAGTGCTGAAAATTGTTAAGCTAAAATGGCTAGCAACATAAGTGGTCAGAACTTGGTGAACAGAAATGCTATTCTCTTTGCTGTAGTGTCCAGGGAGCATAGAACTTCTTAAACTTTCATATCCAGGAGACTTGGTAATAAAAAATACTCATCAAAGAAGGCCATCGTGAGGAGGATCCATGTAGATCAAACTGGTGAAAATATTTGGGGTGGGTTGCCACTATTCTATTATTGTTGTGCTTACCCATTGTCAATTCTTCCATAATCTGTGATTTGAATTAGGTGGAGTCTGATGTTCAATTACCATAATTCTTCATTCTTGACTCGTTTACTTAGATCTTGATTCTTGATACCTATTCAGATGATGATGATAATGTCCTGGAAAGTTTTTTGACATTTTATTCTAGACTTTCTCAATGCTAAGCTATTCCCATCAAATTGCCCACTGTGGGAACATTAAAAAGTTGAGTGGCTTAGGTTGTTGTCAATACCAAAAACTTGCACCACCACCACCACCATCACTATTGGAAATTGCCAAAATTTAAATGAAACTTGCAAATGAGTTGTGTGCTCCCATGAAGTTGAAACCATGTGATTTCAAGAAGGCTTTTGAATTCAGTCTAGCCCAATCAATTTAAACATTCATGAGTTTGGGGTTTCCCATGAAAATTTGGTGTGTTCTCCAACACCAATTGAACCTTATCCATTGCAATGTACCTCTATTCCAAACTTTGTAGTGCAACCTCACATGGAACCTATGTAATGCATTCATGACATTCTTACACACATACCATTTAAATGTTGCAACATGGGTTATCTATTTGCTAGTTGTTTCAAGGAGTTACAAGAATGTATAGATTATACGTTGCATCCACTACAACAACAGGGGGCTATTTTGCGATCCACATATCATCACAAACAACAAAGAAAGAAGTTTCCGAAAGCTCGCCTTTGCGAACCATAATTCCTCACAAACTCTTAAGCTTTTGCAATACCATAACATTCGCACCTGTACAATCGCAAGTCCTTCACAACTCCCGAACTTGATACAATCGCAAAACTTTTCCGATTATAACTGCTTCTATATACTGTTTGCAATTAACATTACATCGGAAACTATTTGCCACAAACCCATCACCACAATGACTTAGCGAATCGACTCAAAAGTCTATCAATTTTCTATATAAGATCTATCGCAAACCTTTAGCGGCATTTTGAGAATCCCAACAAGTTTGTGTTAGATCTTATATCGAAAACCGATAGGCTTTTAAGATCTAACGCAAACTTTTTGGGATTCTTAGAATGCCGTTAAAAGTCTGCAAAATCATAGATTTCGCAAACCTATTCTGGAATGATTTTACCCGTAAGAGTGTAGCGATGTTTGTGACATGGTATTATTGGTCTTTTGGCTTTTGTAGTGTTTCGAAGAATTATGACTCGCAAATGGTTTTGAGATCCACTGTGTATCGCAAGAGCATGGCACTGTATTCTTATTTTGGAAGTAGGGTTTATGTTCATTTGGAGTCACTTTGGGCCGCCAAAAATAAAATCTATATCAAAATTTCAAATTTTACAATGTAAAAGGGTTTGCAACCCTTGGGTATTTAACACACTAGCTGTCTATCTAGATTTCCTTCCCCTCTTGGATTTCTTCCTTGAATCTTTCTTCCTAGTGTTCTTTGGTGGAGGGGGAGGCTGCTCATCCTCCTCCCTCTTTTCATCGTCCCCTTGCCCCTCCTCCTCGTCCTCCTCGTCCTCGTCCTCCCTATCCTCTTTATCTTTGCCCCTTGCAGAACCTTCATTTCAACTAGCAAATGAACTGGGTCCACTGCTAGTTGTTCTCTCCTCCTCATCACTGCTGCCCTGGGAGCTTTCACTCTCACCCTCAAATGCCTGCATTTCAACATGCAAAGCTTAGTCAACACCTTAAATGAAAATTTTGATTCAAATGAAAACAATCTCAACATAAACAAAAATTGAATCCCAACCAAACCCACTCAATAATAGTGCACCAACATGTTCAAAAAGATGCTCCTTGCCATGCTCCTGGCCCATATTCATTTCTACAGTTGTGATTGTCCTCTTGTACCTCTTGTACTGTCCCCATAATACAACGAGTAAAAAAAACGCATAAAGAATCTATTCAAGTCTCCGACCACTTTTGCGAAGTGCAGACCTTCGCATACTGAAATTTGCGAAGCAGTTTGCGAAACAAATCCCATCATATCTACTATCGCAACCCAAAACACCAAAACACCATATATCTATCTTTGCGATGCAATTCGCATCACAAAGGTATCGCAAACAGTCCTATTTGACTTGACAGAAACTCACAAGCATGTGAATCTTTGCAGGAAAGAAATGGAGGAGAGGGAGGGTACTTACAAATGCTGCTTTGAGGCTGGGAATGCCACCTTGCCCTAGCCTGTGGGTGGTGTTTGGAACCAGTTTCACTCGCTCTGCTGCCTTGAGGAACTTCAATGGTGGATCACCAACCTTGTCCACCACTGATTGGCATTCAGCAAGCTTCAACTCCAGTGCCTTCAGGTCACGATCAAACCTCCCAAACTCTCTTGCCTTCTTGGCCTTGGCTAGCTGCTCTGTGATCTTCTTCAACTGCCTTGCTGCTTTCAGCTGCACTTCAGACTAGTATAAGGCATTCCAGATGTCTTCTGAGAATTGAAGCGGCCTCTCCAAGTTCCTATACACATTCAGGTCTCTCAGGTGAGCCCGAATCTTCATCCTGTCATGGTATCTTGCTTAAGACATTGAATTGGAGATCTTGTCTGCAATCCACTGTGAATCAAGCTTTCCTCCATTTCGAAATGCTCCCTTGACTTGATTTATCACTCTCTTCTACTCTGCCTTTGAGAGAGTGCCCCACTCAACTCCTCATGCAAAGTTGGTGGAGACAGTGTGCCTAATGGTGCTCTTGGCCCCAGTGTATGCCAGCTCGGTTAAAATTCCCTCCTCTGCCAATGTTATTAGAGGGAGCTTCTTCCTCTCCTCCTCCTTCTTCAGGTCGAGCTTCTCCTTTTTGATGGCATCCCTCTCATCCTTCCTCCTTTTCTTTCGAGAGTTCTAGGTGAAAGAGCTCCTGTTGTTGCTCTCTCATCTCTCTTTCTCTTCTTCTCTGCTGCCTTGGCTTCTGCAGCCTTCCTTGCCTCCTCATCTCTTTGTGCTTCCCCAGCAATCAGCCCTACTTGCAATGCTTGACCTAAGATGACTGCCAAGGATGCCAACCCTTCAGGTGTCCTAGTATCAATTGCAAAAAGCTCTGAAGCTTTCAAGTGATCAGCAACCATCTTCCTTAACCTTTCCTCATTGTTGTCACCTCCTCTAGACCTAGAACCCCCTCCACCAGTCCCAGCCATTGCAATCCGCAACCTCCTCTCTGCCCAAGCTTTCCTTCAACAATTCTCAAGCAATGTCGAGAATGAATTCAAATTCCGATGTCGTTTCACTCTAGACCCCCAGATTTCACTACACCTTCAAGGGATTCCGTTCCTTAAGGACTTTCGGCAATTCAGGGCTTGCGATGTAACCCGCATCGGAACTTGCGATACGTTATTTATCACAAAGGCCGTGCAATGTTGTTAGTTTCGCAAAGTTAGAGGGTTGCGAAGTCGAGGGCTTCGCTAATGTAGGAAGAAGTTAAAGGGTTTAGGGCTTTGGTTTAAGTAACGTATGCAGGTGCGAAGAGGGATGCGATGGTGGGGGGTTCGCAAGGGGTTTGCAAAGTTTTAATTTATTCTGGCTTTAACATTTTGTTGTTTTTTTTGCATATGACAAAGGGTTTTTACAGTATTTCCCCCTACTTCAAAATTGGTGTTGGCATTATTTGAGCAACCAGTCCTATAGGCATTGTTGAGCCCACATTGGATGTAGGTATGCATTTCTTTTTGGTTTAGGTTGTCTCAATTTATGAGTAGTCAAGGGTTTATATTGTTGTCTCACATGATTTTTGAAAGTCTAATCTGGTGTTTGCCTTACACTTGTGCCGTATTAATGTGACAAATGATATGTCTTCCTCCTCTGTTGTCTCCACTAGTGACTCATCCTCCTCAAATGAAGGCACATCGGCTCATATGCAGGCAGAGGTGTCTCATTCTCCTCGTGGTTCACCTCGACAACTTTGCCAATGCACCAAGTGTGTTGGTCAAATTTCACAAAAGTCATATGTTTGTGCTCAACACATTCAGCGATTTGGGCGTCATCGTGGTCTTACCCCAGGAGCTTTTTCATCTCATGTGGTAAGTGTCATTTTACCATTGTCATTTTTTCCTCTTTGATACATGTTATTTTTCATGAAATCCTTTTTGAAACTATTTTCACTTCCATGGTTTGTTGTGGTTTTTTGAATGTAATAGGGTTCCCGTATGAAACCACCACCCTATGTTCTATCACAAGGGGTTTTAGCTGCCATAGGAAATGCACTTTCGCAGGCATTTGCTATAGGGATTGGTACCTCTCATGAGGCCAATAAGTCACAGCATGAGGCAAGGCCACGTGTGCCCTCCGTTAGACAGCGATCCAAAGCACAACGTCCAAGTGAGGGTCATGCTAGGACTATTGTTGAGGGCAGATGGGGTATGTGTGAGTTCACTGGCAAATGTGCCAATATTATCCAATCATGGAACCCTGCAGTTCTTGGGTTGCTTGATAGTTTGCCCTATGATGAGGAGGTTGTGGTTTGGGGTAGACGATGGATTGTTAAGACCTCTACACTTGGAGAGAGGCATGGCTATGGAGTATATGCTTGTGAGGACATCATTGTAGAGGATTCAGCTAGTAGTCGTAGAGAGGGTCCTACTTTGTTCCCTTATGGTGGGCCTATCTATAAGAGAAGACATTGGAATAGGATCCTCACACAACATCCTTAGTGGAAGACCTTTGCTCTTGAGATGGACACCTTTGCTGGTAGCACTAGGAGGCATAGTGATAGGAGGGTGATAGATGGAGACCCCATACGTTCTAGAAACATTGCTGGTTTCATCAACAGTACGGTGGGGATTCATCCTAAGCGTAGGGTTAATTGTGAGTGGGTTTTTGTTGAGGGACCTCTTCTAACACCATATGGCCAGACTTATCATGAAGACCATTGCCTGGTTATAGCTACTAGGACCATCAGATCAGGAGATGAGTTGTTTACACACTATGAGTGGCGTTAGGATTCCACCAATTCTAAATATGTACTTTGTTTAAGACATAACATACCATATCTATATTTGGCATTTTTTTTTTATAATGTAATATGCAACTATGCTTGGTATATAGTTAAGATCTTCTAGATTTGGTATTGCATAGAATATTCGGCCTTCTGAAGACATGCTGCCACGGAGGTTGAGAGGAACATATCGGGAAATGGGCATGCCACACAAATCGGACTCTTCATCAAATGACTTGTCTGCTCATGATGAAGGTGTCTCTCAACCAGTTCAAGAAGCACCACTACCTGCAAACCAAGAACAAGCGATGGATGACTTCATGGTTGACTGGTTTGGATTTGACATAGTTGATGATATGTCTGGCAACCCACATGATGAAGGAACCAATGCAGATGTTCCACATCATCAACATACTGCCCAGGGACAACGGCAGTGGCAAGAGGCGGAAGCACATGCTCGAACACCTATTTTTCAAGGTGCAAGGTAAAGTTGTTTAGTAGCCATACTGGGGTTGTTAAACATCCAAACAAAACACAAGGCAAGCAATACTATGTTGTCAGACATTTTCCAGTATTGTCATAGCTTCTTGCTGCCTAAGGAAAATGTTTTGCCATGATCTTGGAAAGAGGCTAAAAAGATCTTATC
>Ga0209611_10004771_pt1 | contig 23037 bp, 14 predicted proteins | sample S1TSphgellanicum_3_FD_187693 | JGI IMG/M metagenome (GOLD analysis project Ga0209611, IMG submission 187693) | Host-associated microbial communities from peat moss isolated from Minnesota, USA - S1T2_Fc - Sphagnum magellanicum MG (SPAdes) (version 2) | ecosystem: Host-associated > Plants > Peat... | reverse complement strand
AATCACATTTGGAACATTGTGAAAAAAAAATGGCAAAGATAATTGAAAGGTTGGGAAGGTTGGTTGAGTTGTAAATCAAACGCCTGTTCCAATGCCAAAACATGATAAAATTCGAACACAATGGGTCCAGATATCCTATTAGAAAGCATGTTGGAAAGGGTATGATGGTGCAAATGTTCCAAAATGGAATCTTGAAGTCCAACCATTTGTTGCTCGATGAATTGTTCAAAAGGAAGAAAACACACACGTGCTGAGGGCAGTAAAAGATCACAAGACACTTTGAAATGTTGTTGGAAAGGAAGGTGTTATTGTCGACCCATGTTAAGGCTTCAAAAAAAAAAAAATGTTGATCGACCATGAACCTAACAACTATGATGGAAGCTACAAGGGCCCAATTCCATAAATAGGTTATTAAGGAAATGGTGGTTGTCGATATGAAGCCGATGCCATCAAATGTTATTGGGAAATAAGCTTATTTACAAGCTAGAGGTTCTTATTGGCTATCAAAAGATCCTGGACCCAAAAAACGCCCAAATGCTTGAAGGAATCAAAGGAAGCAAAGGACTTTATGAAGGTGGAAAATGGAAATGTGCATCGTAATAGATACAATGGTCGTTACACAAAATAATGAGTTAAAATTCCAAAAGTTATCTGAACATCACCCATTCTAGGGATAAAATAAATAGTTAAACATCTTCCAATAAAACATTTTTGATGAAAGATGATGTGAAAGATGAATACCCAATGCAACCCCCAATACCTTAATTCTTTTTGATGGGGTGTAAAATAAGGATGGGGTGTCAAAGTTAGGCAATAGACTAAAGGGGGCCCATGGTGCACATTTATGAAATTGCATTGAAAGACCTATCCCACAAAGTTCAATTTGGAAATGTTCATATGCACATTATACAATTAAGGTGGGGGGGGGGGACTATGATGTGAGTGTCATCTGTAATAAATGGAAATAGATAAGAGGGGAAATGGTTAGCTATAGAATGTAGAGTTTTAAAATGAGCTCCAACAAATAGTGACCTTCCCAAGGATCACTTTGATGGGTTCCCATGGCAAATGGAATGACCATGACCTTACCTTCATAATTGCAATGACTATAAAACAAGGAATATTCAAATGCATAAAATGCACAAACAAAGGGGATGAGTGTATGATGTTCCCACTTACTACACAAAATTCTTAAATATGTTTCCCTTTGACATTGAATTGAAGACATTCATCACATTTAGCTAAAAAACCACCCAATCAAGGTGAAGGTCCAAAGTGCACATAATACCATGGATTACAACTTCACATCCACCCTTCACTAACAAAAATCATGTCGTTTACAACTAATCACTATGCAACTGTGTGCAATTAGGTGTCATTTATAACTACATTAGTTATGTGTGCAACTAACATGCAACTAGTACTATACATGAACATGTGTCATAAAAATCATTTCCTAATTTAATACATACTTACATTAATATATTAAATATATCTTCCTAGGCTATGTATAGTTGTTTTATAACTTTAATACTAAAGTTCAACTCATGTTAATTAATGTTACCCAAGGCAAAACATTAGTTAAACCTATGTTAAACTCACATTAATCAAGGTTAAACTCACCATGATTAAATTAACTTTGGTTAAATTAATTTTGGCTAAATTAACTATGAGGCTAAACTAACTTTGGTCAAACTAACCATGGCTAAACTAATTTTGGTTAAATTATTTTTGGCTAATTAGTTATGAGGTTAAACTAACTTTGGCTAAATTAACCATGGTTAAATTAATTTTGTTTAAACTACTTTTGGACAAAACTAATTATGAGGCTAAATTAACTTTGGTTAAACTAACCATGGCAGAAATAATTATGAAATTAAATTAACTTTAGCTAAATTAATTAATCATGGCAACATTAATAATGAAGCTACACTCACTAGGGGCAAAATAATTATGAGATTAAATTAACCATAACAAAACTAATCATGAAATTATATTGAATTTGGTTAAACTAACCATGGGTAAACTAACATTGGCTAAATTAATTAAAAACATAAATTAACTAACAAGTTAAATTAAACTAATAATGGATAAACTAACATGAACAAACTAAACACAATTAAATACAAATTATGAAATTAAATTAAATTTGGCCAAATTAATTTTAAAATTAAATTATCTAAGAAGTTGAATTAAACTAATAATGGATAAACTAACATAAATAAATTAAACATGGTTAAATACAAATTATGAAATTAATTAAATTTGGTTAAACTAACCATGGGTAAATTAACTTTGGCCAAATTAACTAAAAATTTAAATTAGTTAGGCAGTTAAATTAAGTTAATAATGGATAAACTAGCATGAGTAAATTAAACATGGTTAAATTAATTAATAAATCGAACCTTGTAATTAATTTAACTATGGTTAGTTGACCCAAAATTAATTTACCATTTATTTATTTATTATTTAAAAAATAAATAATTTATCCATCATTAATTTCACCTTGTAATTAGTTTAGCAAAAATTACTTTTTAAAAAATTAATTTGACCCAAAATATTTTATTATATTACTATTATTATAGTTAATCACATATAATGATTAAAATTTAATAATTATTACCCTCATAATTATTAACATTATTACTTATTAATGACTTTATTGATATTATTATTATTATTTTAAATAATAGTGTCATTTTTATTTTAACATTATTATATTTCTATTAATTATGATAATATACCTATGTTTAGTAGGTCATGTTAGTTTACAAATTTTTAACCTAAACTATGTATTAATATTATAGTATTATTATTTGTATATAAAAAGTAGAAATCATGTTAATATTGATTATATAATAATAATAATAATAATATATATTATTTAATTTTATTATTTTAAAATTATGGTATTATATTTATGGTTAATAGGTTATATTAGTTTGCCTATAAGTACCTTACCTTAGGTTAGTTACTAACTTAATTTATCTATTAATTTAAATTATATTATAATATTATTAATCATTCATTATTATTAAAAACCATAACTATTAAAATGTCATTATAATTATAAATATTAACATAATATCTAGTAACCAATTAATAATATTATCATTATATTATATTATGATTATGTATTAAGTTTTAATATTTACAATATAATCAATTTAACTAGTAGGTAAACTAGGTTAATATGGTTATTTGCATGTAACTTACAATTACATTAGTTACACTTGCAACTAAATTTTTTATCCCACATTTTTGCCATGATTCCAAGTGTGCATACTATATAAGTAAGTGCATTTGATTTGTTTACAAACCAAATACCAAATGCAATTTGGGATGGGCCAATGAAAGAGGTTCAACTTTAATGGCTAAACCCAAAAACAAAATTGGATTATTTTGAACCTATATACCTACAACCTACCTCCCTACCTATTGATGACCTACCTATCTAACTACCTATAACTTACCTACTTACCTCCCTACCTATAACCTACCTACCTAATTAATTGAATAATAATAATCAATGGGCTTTGAAAATTGCCATGTGTCACCACATGATTAGCCTTCACAAATGGACACGTGTCAAAATTTGATTCACATTTTATTGGATGATCAAGGAAATACTAATTTATTAATAATGATGAATATTGAAATAATGTTTAAATGCCACATGTCACCATGGGCAACTATTGTAGAATAATATAAATGTATGAAATATAAATTCATACTGTATATATTATCCACATACATATTGTTGTATGCAACTACTAGTCATGTGCAACTTGTCTTATGCAACTATGGGGTCTAATAGTTGCATGTGTCGTATGCAACTAAAAATTAATTACATATGATAATTACAAAATGATTGTTTTCTTTTGTTGTAACTTCAAATTGGTGTGAGGAAAATGTGTTACAAAGGCATCACGAAATTAAAGTCATAAAGCACAACTTATGAGTCGATACAATGTGATGAACTCCGTCTGAGAACTTAATCATGGTTAAAAAGTGAACCACTCCAAGGATATGTGCAATTCAACGTGGGATGTGACCTTACGTGATATGGGAACAAAGTTGAAACAATTGTGGGAATGCAATTGCAGAATCGTCCATGTGAAAACAATTTTGAAAGTGTTAAAAAACCATCCTAGAAAAATTGCTTGTAAATAAATGTGACGTGTTAGAATGTTGATTTGAAAAATTCGAAGTCCTAATCTAGTTTGTAATCTTCTAAGAAAAGTTGGAAGAAACCATTTAATTAAGGATGCAAAACAGAGAGAACTAAGGTGGTGTTAGAAAATGTGGATGCAAAATATAATAATGCTATAACACAAATTGATTGAGAAAATTCCCCTACAAGTCCAAGGACTAAATTGTGGATAAGGCGTTTATGAATTAGATGATCATGTTGGGAGGAGGCATTGAATTCAAATTTGCCGTTAATTCTTAGGCCCATAAAAGAATTTTTCTTGTAGGTTTTCCCAATTGTTTATTGAAAAACGCTTGAATCGGATTCACATTTCCCTATGCCCTATTGTCCTTCCACAAGGGGGTAGAGAAGGACACCATTGGGTTAACAAAAGGAACAAATGCCAAGGAACCGCATCATAGGGGGCTTGTGTTAGCCACTTGTACATCATGTCAAAGAGCGGTAGGGATGTGGTTATATAATCAAAGATGACGAAAACCAAGATGGAAGGACCTTAGGACATATAATGCCGAAACCCAAGCCCACGCTAATGTAAGCAAGTTGGGAATAAGAGAGGGTATTGCGCTGAGATAGTCATGTAAATTTAGATTATATGGATTATATGTATGACACACTACTACCAAAGTGGGGTGTAATTTATTAGCTTAAATCACTACGGGACCTTAAAAGTGAAATAACTTTATTGCATTTTACTAATTTCACCTAGTGAAAATTATTTCACTATAATATCACTATGTAGACATCATGTTTTATTACTAGTTAACATAATTCACTATTATAATTTACTATAGCAAATAGGTTTATTTCTATGTTTTTAAAAATATTATCTATGCTAGTTTATGATATACCCTATATTATTTTAAATTATTTTAGTTATTTTAACTTATATTTTATGTTATTATAGCTAAACCAACTATGCATAAATTACTTATGGCTACAAAATATATGAATGAAATAATTATGGCTAAAATCAAAATGGTTAAACTAATCATGAGTAAATAAAATTTGACTAAACTAACTACCATTTAAACTAATATGGCTAAAGTAACGAATGAATATAAATTTTATGGCAAAACCAATTATGCAAAAATTAATTATGACTAAAATAAACATGAATGATATAATTATGGTTAAAATCAAAATGGTTTAAATATTTATGGAAAAGTTAACCGTGGTTAAACTAAAAATGGTTAAACTAATCATGAGTAAATAAATTTGGCTAAACTAACCATTAATAAATTAGTTAACATGGTGAAATTAATCAATGAATACATATTTCATGGTTAAACCAACTATTTATTAATTAATTATGGCTAAAATAAACATGAATGAAATAACTATGCTTAAAATATTTATGGCATAATTAAACATGGCTAAATTAGAAGTGGTTAAACGAATCATGAATAAATCAATTTGTCTAATATTACCACTAATAAAATTAATATGGCTAAAATAACTAATGATTAAATATTTTATGGCAAAACCAATTATGTAAAAATTAATTATGACTAAAATCAGAATGATCAAATTAATTATGGAAAAATTCAACAGGCTAAACTAACCATGAGTAAATAAATTTGGCTAAACTAAAAATTTATAAAATTAATATGGTTAAACTAATTAATGAAAAAATATTTTATGGCAAAACCAATTGTGCAAAAATTAATTATGATTAAATAAACATGAACAATATAATTATGGCTAAAATAAAATGGTCAAAATAATTATGGCAAAACCAACCATGGTTAACTTATTAACCATGAGTAAAATGAAATTGGTTAAACTAAACACGAGTGAAATAATTATGGTTAAAATTTTAAATTTTAAAAATAATTATGGCAAAACCATTTATGGCTAAATTAACAATAGTTTTAAATTAATTAAGGTTTTATGATTATGTCTAAATTTATTAAGGTAAAATAATATCTTAAAAATAAATATAAATAATTTAATTATTTTTATAATAACCATGGTTAAATTCATTATGGCAAAACCAACAACGGCACAACTAGTAATGGTTAAATTAATTATGCTAAATTAACTATCATGGCTAAACTTACTAAGGCTAATTAACTAATGTTAAATTGATCATGGTTAAACTATTTATAAATGTTAAATTACTTATGGTAAATTATCCATAATTAAATTAAATAACGTTAAAAAAATGATGGAATAGTTAATTATGGATAAATGAATCGTGGTTAAATTAAATATTACTACAGTAACCATAATTTAAACATATACATCTAAATAAACTATGGTTAATTGAACATGATTAAATTGACCGTGGTTAGATTAATTATGGTTAATTTTAATTTTAATTAGTTTTTTTCATAAGTAGTTGAACCACAACTTATTTCAATATAATCAATTTAACCATAATTAAATAAACCATAATTATAATTAATTTAATCATAGTTAATTTGCTCATGATTCATTTAGTTATGATTAGCTAACTTTTACATTTTTCAGCTTTTTAAAAATTGGTCAAACATAGTCAAAATGTTAAATGTAATCCCAAGATACCCAATTAATATTATAATTTTTAGATGGCTTTTTTGATTAAGCCATTGGCCATTTTGACTAGTCTTACTTAGTTAGCTTTATTGATTGAATATAATATGTGTCATTATTGATTTGCCAATTTGATTAGATTAGATGGTTTCATTGATTAAGCCACTAACCAATTTGATTAGGTAGTATTTTTAAGTCCAATCTAACTAGATGTTTGATTTGACTAATTGTCAAATTGGTCATTCTAATCAAATTGATTAGTCAAAAAATATTCATTGTCATTCAAACCCTTGGTCTTTAATCCAAAATACATGTTTTTTGGTAAAAAATACCCATTTAATCAACTTGGTCGGTTTGAAAAAATAAGAATTCTAATAGTGTGTTTATTTCAACTTAGCAATCCTAAACTTATAGAACCAACCACACAAAATAGGTAGAACCCTAACTTTGTCATGACTTTGAACACTGTCATTCTTACTTTATGACACAATTTATACACTTTTGAAAACTATTGTGCATAAATTAAGGGCTCAAAAACTTCTAATTTTTTTGTTTTTGGACTACCCAACTGAAGTTATATCCAAGTTCAATAATAAATAAAAACACATTATCTCCTCTTTGAATGAGATCCACAAAATAAAGAAGTTTTTAAATCAGAATATGAAATGCTGAAATTCAACATTTAATTCACAAGGTTGGAGGTAATTAGTCTAACCATGAGTAAAATGAATCTGGCTGAAATAAACATGAATGAAATAATTATGGCTAAAATAATTATGGCAAAGTTAACCATGCTTAAATTAACAATAGTTTTAAATAATAATTATGGGTTTATTGATTATGGTTAAATTTATTAGGGTAAAATAATAATATGTTAAAAATATATATAGTTTATTTAATTATGTTTATAATAACCATGGTTAAATTCATTATGACAAAACCAATAATGACCCAACTAGTAATTGTTAAATTAATTATGTTAAACTAATTATCATGGTTAAACTTATTAAAACTAAACCAATTATTATTAAATTGACCATGGTTAGAATAATTATGGTTAGTTTTTCATAGTTAGTTAGGCCATAACTTATTTCAATATAGTCAATTTAACCATAGTTAGATAATTGATATATATATATATAATTATTTTAATCATAATTAATTTGTTCATGATTCATTTAATTATGATTAAATAACTTTTATATTTTCCAATTTTTTTCTAATTGGTCAAACATAATCAAAATGTTGAATGTAATCCCAAGATACCCAATTAATATTAAAATTTGTAATTGGCCCTTTTGACTAAGCCATTAGCCACTTTGACTAAGCTTATTTAGTTAGCCCTATTGATTAAATATAATAGGTGTCGTTATTGATTAGAGCACTTGCCAATTTGACTAAATTGGGTGGTTTTATTGTCTAGGTCACTAACTAATTTGACTAGGCGATATTTTTTAATTCAATTTATTTAGATGTCTAATTTGATTAATTATCAAATTTAACACTTTAGTCAAATTGATTAATAAAAAAATACTCATTGTCATTCAAGCCCTTGGCTTTTAGTCAAAAATACATGTTTTTTAGTCAAAAATACCTATTTAATCAATTTGGTTAATTTGAAAAAATAAGAATTCTAGTAATGTGCCTATTTCAATTTGACAATCCTAAACTTATAGAGCCAACCACACAAAATAGGCAGATCAAAAACCATAACAAACAAGCAAGTTCTATTTCAAAGGATAGTTGAACCCCAACTTTGTCATAACTTTGAACATTATCATTCTTACTTTATAACACAATCTATACACTTTTGAAAACTATTGTGCAAAAATTAGGGGTCGAAAACTTCTAGTTTTTATTTTTTTGGACTACTCAACTAAAGTAATATTCACCCTTTAATAATAAATTAAAAACACATTATCTCCTCTTTGAGTGAGGTCCGCAAAATAAAGAAGTTTTCTAATCTGAATATGAAATGCTGAAACTCAACATTTAATTCACAAGGTTGGAGGTAATTATAGTAGTCGTACATGTATATGTAGCAGCAGTTGAGGCGCTCAGGCAAAATGAAAGAGGGGTCAAAACAGGATGAAACTCAGTTTGGCACAAAAAATGGTGCATTTCTGAGCATTTGGGGAGGGGGGGGGGCCTGCTGCGGAGGATCTTTAGCATTAAATGACGACTGTCTTGGGTGGGATTCCAAAGTCTAGATGTGGTCAAAGACATTAAAAACCCTTAAAATCATTATTAAAAATTCTTTTTTTGAATAGCAATTCGCCAAGTTGCAAGCCCCCCCCCCAAAAAAAAAAAACACTTCACATGACATACAATGAAATTATTTCAAGTACCTTCAACTAAAGTATCTCATGGTTCCAAAAGTAAAATAAAGAAAAAAAATTAAATAAAAGTAATTCAACAAGATGTTAATATTTAATAGTTATCTATCTATGAAGGAAGGTAGTTTGTTTTGTTTTGTAGGTGTGAGATCCACCGAACCAGGATGCTTGGGATCATCTTCTTGGTGTTTTTCAAGAGCTCTGGACAAGGAGGGGTGCATGGGTTTGGTTCTATGATGTTTGGACTTGTGGGGGCAAAAGCTCTTGAATATTGAGTGATTTCTTCACTGAAAAATAAATTAAATTGTAGCTGAAACTTTCTTTACGAATGTGCCTTTGGTGTTGCTGGAAACATCTTGATGAGCAGGATTTAATGGAATTTATTTGGTAAGATTTGGATTCAGAATGTGGGAGATATTGCTTTTTTAAGTGATTTCTACCACTGAAAATTCAAACAAATTCAAAAAAACCAGGTTTTGGAAGGAAAAATCAGTTGAGGACGTGGTAACACATGGGCCCAATGGCACAGGCCACACTAGTGAAGTGTGGAAAGAAAGAAATGCTTTCAACTATAATTTAATGGCCTCTACTATTGACCTCTCCTCTATTAATTAGATGGGTTTCTGTCTTTTTACATGGGCCCATCAGCCAAAAAAAAAGACAAAGTTGAAACTTTTGAGCTCCCCCAAAAATGCTGTTTTTATGTGAGGATGCAGTGCCTCTGATTTCGGTTCACATATGTCAGGTGAAAAGGGGAGAACTTTGGACAAAGGATATGGGATAAAGTGAGGTGCTATAGGGAACACCTTAAAAGAACACATTGAGAATTTGAGGAATATCATTGAGAACAGACTGGGAACATGATAGGAATACAAAAATAACAAAAGTGGATCCTCAAACCCCCAAATGTATGTTCAGTCATCCCATTGGCTGCATGCATATTCTATTCATAAACATAGTTACCACCATTTTTTTGCCTCAGCTAATAACCCTCCTACAAGCACAGCATATATTGTCCAACAACATGGTCATATGTAGGTTATGGTTAGGCCTATCTTGAAAACCATCAGCCTATCTTCAGAACCTTATAAGATTTGAGATATTTGTTGCATAGTTGAATAGGCTTATGTGAAATGCATCAAACAATCTTTGGAAGGGTCAAAACATTGCCCTTTTACAATAAAACATAGGTTAACTTTTAAATGCTTCAAAACCCTTAACTGAACATCTTGGTAACATATGTATCATGGTTTCTTTTATTGGTGAATTTTAGCCAAATCCCTACCTTTCAAGGAACCGGCTACCTCTAAGCTTGAAAAAATTTATAATTTTTTTGAAAATTTGTCAAATATCTCCTTTTGGCCTCACCTAATTTGCAAGAGAATCAATTAAAAACAGACAGATGTTGCCATCATATGACCCTTGCTTTTGATATGAATGTGCTAGATGGCTCCTCCCTAGGGTTAGGATTTGTCATTTTCAACCTTGATTAGGAAGGAGGCGTTTTTTTGTTCTTTCATTTTGTTGTTACTTTTGTCACATCCATGATTGTGCTCTAAAAGGAATCACTTTCAATGTTGACAATCTTCTCCATTGATTCATTGAAACTCTTTGCATACTTGAACATGCCATTGTTAATCATTTTTTGATCTAATTTCAATTGCCAAAGCTCTTTGCAACAGTGCAGGTTCATTCACCTACAACAACATAACAATTAGCCTCATGAAACTTTTGTAGTGTGTACATTTTACAAGGTACAAATGTTTAATTTGTTGCCCCTTGAAGCTTGGATTTGCTACAAATGTGATCGTTAGGGTTTAACATTCAAACATGATATAAGGAGATTGCAACTTGCAAGCTTTAGTCCTTTCAAGGCTCATCAAATCACCAATCATTCCTAAGGTTAATTGTGACGATTTATTACTCAAAGCTTTGGTCCTTTCTAGTTAAACATGGTTGCCAAGTTCCAACAATTGGATTTGGAAATTGGATGCTCAAATTTTCCAAGTGATTCGATGAATCATGAATATGGATGTTCGTACAAGTTGCAATATTGTTGTTTAAACTCTAAAATCTATTTCAAACTTGTCAAAATGCAAGTTGATGCACATTACAATCTAAATTTTGCAATATGGCCTTCACTTTTCAAGCTTCACAAATGAGGTGACCTACACAATCCTTGATAATTAAGTAAATGTTGATAATGAAGCTTCGAGTCTATAAGGCTTGAACTTTTGTTTTTGGAATAAAGGTATGAATTTTTGAGCTTTTGCATTTGGATTCTGGAATGAATTTTATTTAAATTGAACCTTTATTTCTATAATTAAGGTTTCAAATTATGTTCAAGCTTGAGTTTTTGTTCTAGAATAGGATTTTAGTATATATTTAGGCTTGAACTTTGGTTTCTAAAATGAAATTATGAATTTGTGATGTTTTATTTTTATAACGAAGCTCTGAATTATGAACTTTTAATTTGGAATTAAGATCTAGGTTACTTCTAGAATTAGGATTTCAATACATGTTGAATCTTGAACTTTTTAGTTTGGAGGGAAATATTGAATCTATGAGCTTTTGAAAGTACAATAAATGTATGAATTTATGAGCTTTTGCATTTGGATTCTAGAATGAAACTTCTCTAACTTTAAGCTTTTGCTTCTAGAATCAAAATTTCAATATATGTTGAAGCTTAAATTTTTATTTTTGGAATTAAGGTTTCAATATATGTTAAGACTTAAATTTTGGTTTTTAGAATGAAATTATAAGTTTGTGATCTTTTGTTTATGGAATGAAGCTATGAGTTTATGAACTTTTGTATTTGGAATTTAGGTCTATATTACTTTTAGAATTAAGGATTTAGTATGTGTTGAGGCTTCAACTTTTGTCTCTATAATGAAACTAAGTTTATGATCTTTTGTTTTTAGAATGAAACTTTGAGTTTATGAGCTTTTATATTTGGAAGTTTAAGTTGATTCTATGAATTAAAGCTTTGGTATGTGTTAAGGTTTTAACTTTTTTTTTTGGAATGAAATTGAGTCTATGAACTTTTGTTTTTAGAATGAAGCTCTAAGTTTATGAGCTTTTGTTGATTCTAGAATTAAGGTTTAAATATAGATTGAAATTTAAACTTTTGTTATTGGAATTTGGGTTTTAATATATATTAAGGCTTGAACTTGTGATTTTAAATTTAAGTTTGAGTTACCAAATCTATTATTATAAACTTGAATGAATCATGGCACCACCTTTAACAATACCAAAAAATTCAAGCACAAGATTTTTTTTTTCAGATCATGTTTTTATTGATCCACCTAATGTTGCAAGTACTACATTACAAGAAATCATAGCCTTTCAAAAGGTTCAACTTGATCAAAAGGATGTCCATTTTGATTAACTAAAAGACACAATTTTTTTGATTAATTTTTTTTACTAAAATAACCACTTTGACCAAGTGTTAAGCCGTACATTTAATCAAATAGGACAATTTTTAAAAATAGTCCATTAAAATGTCCATGGCTTAATCAAATTGGCCATACTAAATGACCATGTTTAATCAAATTTGCCATATTGATTTCGTTAGTTACCCTACTTGTTATGCCTACTACACTACCTATTACTTAACATACACCTACTTACATCCTACTTACCTACCATCTACCTACCTATCTATCAAATTATCTTCCTACCTACATGTTTATCTACCTAAATACTTATATATGCCTACCTACTATCTACCTACATACCTACTTATTTTTTACATAAGTAGGTGTGTACATTTAAAAACATAGGTAGGTAGGCATGTGTACCTACTTGTTTACCTAATTAAATACCTATTTACCTACTTATGAAATTATAATGATGTTATACACAATGACAAAAAAATTTATTGAAATTCAAAAAATCATTAAATGCATTTAATATTATATTGTTTTACAAAGTGTTGTGATGGTTTTGATGGCTAAACATTGATCTGGAACCAATGAGATCAAAGTTCAATCCCCCTTACCAACATATATTATGTGGAGTGTGTATGTTCGTATATATATATTGCACATGTGTGTAAATGTATAATACCTAGGTGGGTTGTGGATAGGTAAATAGTTAGGAGGCCATGGTGGGTAAATAATTCATGGGTGGGTGGGTAGGTAAATACTTACTATTTATTTATTTATTTTTATTATTTAAAAAATGGGCTATTTTTATTTATTTTTGGTTGCCCAATTATTTTGTTTAATTTGAGTAGTCAAAAAAACCATCTTATGATTAATAAAAAAACCACCATCAAGTTGGACATGTTCAAATTGAATTGACCAATATGACCAAGTGGCCAAATTGAACAAATGTCCAAATGATTGATTTTTTATCTGAATTTCCAATCAAATAAACCATGATTTTTTGAAGTTAATACTTACTAAGCTTTATGTTATTATTGATCTAGCCCAAACAAAAACATACCTAGCTAATAGCAAAAAAGGGAAGAAAATGTATGAATTGAATTGTCACTTCCACCATTCATTGGTTGCAAAACTTCCTATGGCAAAATATGTTGTGAGTGTTGATGGTTAACGCAAATAAAATACAAAGTATGTAGTGTCATGGAAAGGTGAGATAAACTTCCAATGCCCAAATTGGATTTTTTATGGAAACATGTTGGTTGAAAGAAGGCTGCAATTACATTTATGGGTGTGGTAGTGGGGGATTTATACTTTTTGAAGGCTAATCAACATGTGATTAATGAAAAGTTATATGTACAAAAGGGCAAGGATACTATTTGGCAACAAATAACTAAAGGGATTGGGGTGGAAAGACAAAAAAATTGTTTTTGTTTTCCACTTATTTTCCCAAAGCAAGCCCATGAATGAGTATGAATAAATGTAATCTTTGTTTGCATTCATTAAGGTGCTTAATCACCCATCTAAGTACTAGAATGATTATGTTGAATGGGAAATTGTTGAATTTCTACACCATGTGGTATTAATTACCATTAAATAAGTTATTTTAACTTCAAGCTTTCAATCTAACTCTATTAATGAACTCACTATAGTTAATAACCAAAGTTGGATTTCAATGCATTATTATGTGATGGCAAGTTGGAAACGAGTATTTATTTTGTTCACATTTGAACATCTCATTGAAAGTGGGATTGTTACTAATATAAAAAGTGTGATCATGGTTGCTTTCATTATGTATGGTGGTCTAACCAATGAAAAAATTGTCAAATGGGTTGTTGGTTAGGAACTAATGGTGTGTATAATGGCCTCATCATGTCATTATAGCCTAAAAATTGTCTTGAATTTACAAATGTGGTTGCAAACACATCTTGTAAGATTACCCAATATTGTGTCATTGACTTAAATGATGCCACAAAACACTTGGTTTTCCACATCATTGGACAATCCCATATGGTCCATTATGTTGATTCTATAAAGTTGGCATGCATTTTGGAGTTACTTGAGAGGGTTTTGATCAAGCTATCAAAGTTGTCAAATCTCAATGCACTGCCACATGTGATTTGTTGGTTCTAAAGTTGGAGTAGAGGTTTCTAGATCATGAATTGATGAATGTTTTTGGGATTACCCACAATATTGGTTGCAATTATATTATGAATTTTCTTTTCCAAATTACCATTTGGGATTGATTAAATGACATTATTGTACATCCAAACAAGTTGGTACTAATGGCAAATGGGTCTTTGAGCCACTTTCAAAGGACATTTTGGATTTATAAAATTTTCTTTTCACATTACCATGAAAAATTAGGCTTCTAAGGCCATGGTAGAACTTAGAGATGAAAATCCATTTACGAAGTTGTGGCATCAACTTGCCACAAACAATTTGTTGGTGGTTTGTATCTCTAAGTTCATGAGACTTGTTGAACTTACCAGTGTTCAAGTCATTGGAAGTGTGGAAAATGAAAGAACCTTTTCCACTTTGAATTTTATGAAGTCCAAGTTGCAAAATTGATTGGTAGGGCATTTGAATATTGCCATATGCATGTTTGCTTAGAACTTCTACATCAAAGAAACATGTTTTCCTTTTCACTAAGTTATTACACATTGGAATGATGGAAACAAGGCCAGGGTTGGAGTAATTATCGTTTGAACATTGGGCTTAAGGTCCAAAGTTTGGATGCAAGGTTGAAGGATGTATGTGTGAGTGCATTTTCTATTACATAGCCATGTTTATATATATATATATATATCATTGGCTAATGCAAATATTTTGTGCTACAATGGGTAAGGTATTTGTGACCAAGGTTCAAATTCCCCACAAAATGTTTAAAGTTAAAAATTTGTAATTTAAAAATCTACTTGTAATTGCCACATGTTGCCAAATTGCATGACAAATTTGTTTGTTATAAACCTAAAAATTGATTGCCCCAACATGTGTGGAACCTATTCCTATCCACATAAATGTCCAAATAAGAGCCATCATCATACATATTCTCATCGATACTTTACAATAGAAAATCTAACAAGTTTTTTAGGTTCATGTAAAGGGGTTTTTTCTTGCCACAAATCACATCATAACCAAACTCAACATAAGTAATTAGTACATTTAAAACTAGTGTAGCCTAAGTCATTGGCCCAAGTGTGAACTGATTACCCAACTAATGTTTTCCTTATAAAACCATTTATGTGACTTAAATCAACTTCCAATGACAAAACCTACTAAGAAATAAACATTTTGGGTCCATTCATGATTGGGGTATCAAAAAAGGAAAAAAAGACTTAAGGATTTTCTAGAGCTATTTTTTACACATAACATTTACATGAAACAAACTTAAGTGAGAAAAATTGAATAGTCCAATATAAAAATTCATGTGTTAATGGTGATTTTTCACATTCATACATAATTGTGTATGAATATTTTAGTTTAATGCCAGAAATGCAAAAAATCCCAAAATGAGTTTCAACGGACAACTAAACCTGTTTTTTGACAAGATTATTTCCTACTCATGTGACCTACATCTGAAGCTAAAAATTTTGAACCCATTGAACATAATTTTCTTATCAAATGGTTTTTTAAATGAGTCCTTTGCCTTATAGCCCTTTCCTAGGTCCAAATTTTTAAAGGTGTACCAAAATCTTGTCACAACATTACTTTTTTATGTTTTTTTTACCTAATCCTTTTTTATCATGTAAAAACACATTTATGGATGATTATGATGGAATCTAAAGTTGTAATGGTTTAAAATATAGTCCTTTTGAAATTTTAAATATTTTTTGACTCATTATTTTTTATGGGGATCAAAATATAGGGTAAAAAAGGATTGTAGTAAAGACTAAGCCCTTTTCATCCTATGTGATACACCTTTAAAAGATTTTCACCTTCCTTCAAAATTTCAAGACTTTGAAATTTTTGTTTTTGTATGATTTGGTTTTTCATCAAGTTCATCCAATGAACATGTGCTTTCGTAGAAAGGGGCATGTTTTTGTTGTACAAAAATTTGAAATCAATTGTATGATTTTATGCCTTCCTTTTGAGTATTTGTTTTAAAAATGTACTTTAGACACTTGATTCCTATAGTTTTTATGACTCAAAATAACATTTACCTAGTATCCAAATTATTTTAAAATATTTTTATTAATTTAAAAAGACACCATTTTATTTATTGCCATACAAAAATCCACTACAATTATAATAATGTAAGATAAACAAAAATCCAAAGTTGTCATTTGGAATCCTTTTTCAGTTAGACATTTTTTTTTGGTACCCCAAAAGTAAATGGACCTTTTTATGGACCTTATATTTAAAAATTCCAAATCACCTTCATTAAATCCTTCTTATTTCTATTGCTTTATAATTTTGTGTGCCCAAATTCCCTTATATATATTTTCATTGAAAAATTGTTCAATATTTAATCACTTTTCCACCATAGGTCAAAACATTATGAAACTAACTCAATGCACCCCTATTCATTAATGGTTTTCAAACAATACCAAATACATAACAAAAAACATTGTGGTTTGAGAAATCTCAACATGACAAACAAACAACCTTCCTTTAAAGATAATGAATTTTCATGACTACTTCAACACCTTACCACAACATGGGTTCAAAATCCTAATGCCATAGTCATCCTCACATATCTAGTCCATCTATTATGAACTTGGCACAATGTTGATATTGGGATCTCTTTGTAATATTTTTGCTACTATGTGCATGTGATGCCCTAAAGATATTCCTTTTAGTACATTTATCATTAAAGTACATTGGTTCCTTTAGGATCTACCAGTCCACTACATAATACATGCACTTTTTCCTAAATTGTATACCTAATTCAACTACATATACTACTCCAAACCAATTCGAACATATATTAATCATAAATGCAAAATGGGCTAAAACACTTAAATTTTAAGTTTATGTAAATCAAGCCAGACACTACTATACCATTGGCACATCAGGCCATGAATAGATTAAATCCAAATTATGCTACAAGAGTTAAACAAGATGTCGATAAGTTATTAGTAACTAAATTCATTGAATTTGTAAAAGAAGTTACATAGTTATCACCCATACTAGTGGTACCCAAGAAAAATGGCAAGCTAAAAATTTGTATGGATTTCAAAAAACTAAATGCAGCCACAAAAAAGGATCCATACCCATTATCTTTCACATATAAAGTGTTGAACATAGTAGCAGGGTATGAAGCATATTATTTCTTAGATGAACTTTTAGAATATCATCAAATTTTTATAGCTCGAGAGGTTAGATACAAGATTTCATTTGTTACAGACTAGGGGGCTTTTATATGGAAGGTGATGTCATTTGGAATGAAAAATGGACCTCCGACATATGAAAACTATTACCAAAGCATTCAGAGAATATTTGGACAATTTTATGAAGATATTTCTGGATGATTTTATAGTGTATAGTGACATGGAGAGTCATCTATAGAAGCTCAGATTATGTTTTCAAAAGTGTAGAGAATATGACATTAGTTTGAATCCAGACAAATGTCCATTTATGGTATTTTCAAGGATGATCTTGGGTTTTATTATTTCCAAATAAGGGAAATTAACATATCCAAAAAATATACAAATAATAGTAAACATGCCACCACCCAAGAATCCATAACAAATTCAAATATTCAATGGGATGGCACAATTTTACAAATGTTTTATAAAAACCCTTTGCTACTATTATGGCACCTATCACTAAACTAACCAAAAAGATAAAGACTTTTCTTTGGACAAAAAAATGTCAAAAGGCTTGGGAGTTGACCAAACAGAAGTATATTGAAGCATAGATATTGATATCACCAATCTCGTAGGTGGAGTTTCATGTTCATACAAATGCATCCTTATTAGCTGTGGGGGGCATGTTGTTTTAAAATGTAATAAGGAAGAGTTATCAACTAGTAGTGTATGTTTATAGGCTTATGAACATAACATAACATAATTATAGCACAACAAAAAATAATAATTTAGCAATGTTTTTTGTTTTGCACAAGTTCAAACATTATTTATTGGGCAATAAGTTTGTCTTTTATGTAGATCATATGGCATTGGTCTATTTGGTCAACAAACCACATGTTTTAAGGATAATAACTAAATGGTTGTTATTGTTCCTAGAATATGACTTTACAGTAGTGTATAAGCTAGGTAGAACATGTAGTTGTAGATGCATTGTCAAGATTACCAAATATTATAGAACCCACATGTGTGCCTCATCAAACCACTTATGCAAGTTTGTTTTACACAAAGCCTAAATGAAGGATGTGAAAGAATTTTTGAGAACAGGACAAATTGAGGGCATATTATTCGTACAACAAAAGTAGAAATTGGTTAGGAAAACAAAACCTTTTACATTGAAGAATGGTGAATTGTACATAATGGGCCAAGATAACAAATAGTGACAATGTTTGATAACTACAAAAACACAACTGGTGATGAAAGAACTGCATGAAGGACCATTAAGAAGGCATTTTGCACTCAATTTTGTGTTGTGTCACCTTTAGTGGAATCCCTTTAAAAAATTTGTATGTCCATACAAAAACATCTTTGAATTCCTTCAACAACTACTCTAGTTCCAACACCTTGGATGTTTCCAATTGTGCATTAATTTTCACCATATGTGGTTTTACATCAATTCTGAGATTGAACTTCATCAATTTATGATCTTCAATCAGCGTCCATCCAACTATCTAAAATTCCTATGCTTTTTATTTTTGCTAGAGTTTCATCCACTAAAACATTCCCTAGTTGATGACTGTAGTAAGTATCTAGATACACCTTATCCTCCAAAACTACTTCTGGCTCATATTTATTGTTGGGTATCTTCTTTTCTTTGCTTTGTATTCCAAATCCTTGTTCTGAAATATTATTTTTCACATCTATATCCATGATATCCACATTTGTGGTTTCACATATTGAATTATCTCAGGTAAACTGATTGTTCCCATTGAAAACAATTATGGCTCTATAGCAAAGATGATATCTTGTTCTTCATCTATGATGCCATTATGATAATCATAGCATAATAACATTTCTAGTCTTCTTACTTTACCTCCCAAATGTTTGGTGACTGTAATTGTTCTAACTATCCCATTCCCTTGTATGGTAACAAAGTTACTTCCCTAATCATATGCCACTTTAACATCCTTCAAACATGGTTTCCCCAACAACATGGAATAACTAAAATCTACCACATTATTATGAAATATAGTAAACGTATTTATGTAAAGAATGCCATGAACATATATTTTCAGATTTTTTATTAACCCCACAAGTTTTGTGGTTGTTTGATATGCCATCTTCAAATTATATGGTGCAAGTTTAGGCTTTAGAAGCCCCAACCTCAATTTCAATTGTTTTGTGATAATATTAACTCTAGAACCTCCATCTAGCAACACATCCTCCATTGTATTCTTCCCAATCTATAGTTGGATAATTGCCATATGATTACTTATTGTTATAGCAATTATCCCTACCTCTAGTACTGAAGAACAAACTTGTTTCTCTATGGTTGCTCTACCTAAATTCTAAGTTTTCTCTAGTTTTAACTTCTGCCAAAGATATCTTTTTGACTCAAGAGCTATTTTAAGTAATTGTCCCAAGTTCAAAGTATAACTTGTTTCTAACATTCGCTTACCAATATCTATAAAATTTTCTTCTATTGTGATCAATTTCTCTTGTGAATTCACTACTTCCTAAGATTTGTGCTTCCACAAGAGTAATATTTTGCATACTCGGCTAGGTTATGTTCCATCCCTCCATGGATGTGGATGGCCCTTCTATCATGGTATGTGTTTTCTAAATCTATTAAATTATTTCCACCATTGACTTATTCAACTATTCTTTTTATCTTAGTCAACAACACTTTTTGTTTTTCTTGGCTTTCTATCCTTAAACATCTATTTTTCAGTTATTTTACTTCTTGTGGTGACATTAACATCCACCACATTCATATTTGCAATGATTATTTATGTCTCAACAACAATTTGAACCTTTGTTATTGCCACAAATTTCCCATGAAACATTTTATGCATTTCAACAAATTTTGGACAATTTATCATTTTATGTCCATTGAAACCACAAATTTGTGCCATGCATATGAAGAGGTCTTTTGTGATTTTTGACTTGGTTGTGCGGCCTTTGTGGTTGCCACCATGGTCTACTCTTTCTTCTTTCTACATGTCTCCACATTATGATTCTTCATCCCACAATTTGTGTAATGTTTGTCAATCTTCTTTGTATTACTTTATGTTTTCGTTGGTGCTGTTTGTTTGGTACTCTATGGTACTAAAAGTGCACTCCTTGCTTTTGTAGTAAACATGTTTTCTTCAACCAACATTGCCGCCTCCTTACGTTGTTATAGTGTCGACCATTCATCCTTGCAATCACAATTTTGAATATGATTGCAAACCCACTTCGAACATAGTAGTTAAAAAATTATATGTGGTCGGTACTTGTAAATCATGAGCCATCTTTTGAATCCGCTCGTAATAAACCTTCACCCTCTTAGTCTCTTCCTGCTTCATGTTTTTCAGTTCCATGTATATTTGCTCATCATTTTGAGTTCTCCGATGATGTTTGCAAAATGCTTGTGTAAGCTCCGAAAAAGTATGGTCAAGAAATTTTGACATGTAATTATGGCACCAATCCAATGTCATATCTCTTAGTGTATAGTTAAACACATTGATGATATACTCTTTAGAAGTCTTTGCATTTTACTTTTACTATAAAATTAAACGCTATGACATGAGCATTTGGATCAACATTTTTTTGAAATCAAGATACTTAAAAGCTACCCTATTTGGCCTAACATAATGGCCATCTTTGTGATCAGGAATTGGTGCAGTTACAGTAGATGGTTTTTGATATCCTCCTTTTGGATTCACTACATCTACACTTCTATACGCTCTAGTAGTCATTAAGTTCATTAGTGGTCGATCTATAGTCCTACTCACATGAGTAGTCATTATCAGATTACTAAACACCATCCGAGGTGTCCTAATAACTCCAATGGATGTTGTTGGTAATGTTGTGCTCCCATTTAATTTCTTTCCTATTGAAACTCCACCCAATCGATTACCCAATTATACTACAGATCCAATTAGTACTCCCCTTTTGACAACAACCATGGTGGGTGCAACAACCATTTGAACTCCTATGGTTGATATACTCGCATCAAGTGATTGGGTAACCACTATTCTAGAAGGTCATCTCCAGGTTTCAACAAATATTACTTCTGGCACGATCAGTGAAGTTGTGTTAATTCGAGGGCGACAATGTTCCATTTTGTGGTTACCCATTGGTATTTTCTATGGTGCAGAATGTGGATGTAAATACACCTCTAGTTTTCTACTCCCAATTTGATAGATTGATGAATATGTCGACTTTGTGGTCCTAATTGGCTTCCCAATTCCATGCCTTTCAATCTATTATGGACTATAATAATTCCTAATTCATGTTCCTATGGTTGATCCATTAATGTTCTTGCCACATTTTGTAACTCCACATGTCTAACAATACTTGTTTTGATGTGAAAATGCACAAAAGGACAATCCATGATTACATGTCCTTCCTCACAAAATGCACAAACCTTTGAAAGTATTATGACCATCTTTGAATCCACATGTTCATGATCCCATGTTTTGATTGTGTACCTTGTTTGATCCAACTTCAGATTCCCTTGATGTGAGTATGACTGTGGTACCTCATCCAACATATTCACCAGGGCCTCTACATATTCAAATGATCGTGGGTAATTTTCTTAAGTCTCCTCAAACACATTAACATTTGTGTTTTCATCCACCTCCTGGTGTTCCATTAGGTCATAGTAATCTATAGATGCATACTGATACACAAACCTAGGTTGTATACCTCCTATAACATCCTTTCCTTGGTTAGTCACTAATTCTAGATTTGAAATTCCATGCGGCTAATTAGGTATTATAAAAGTCCCTATTCCGTCTTGATCTCTATGATTCTGATCCACAAATTGCGGTTAAAAAATATATTACACCCATTCATTCGGGTGAGTAATCAACTACATTTCTCTATGTGGAGATTATCATCTATAATTGTGCCTTCTCTGAAGACCCCCAATCCATACTTCACATTGTACCACCTCTTGTGGTCAAAACAACATGTGCCCCGCATGCCTTTCCTTTGTTTTCAATGTCCAACATTAGATTCTAATATGGGGTTTTTGTAAGCCTTGCATACTCCTCTCCATTTTCAAGATTGTTTTTTGTCTATCTCTCAATGATTTGTCGATTTGCCTCCAAGTCCAATTGTTGCTATAAATTTCGGGTCACCATCCAATTCATCTTGTTTCACAATTCATCATCTTTGAAGTCTATCGATCATTCTACAATCCTTATGGTGTCAACCATTAATAACTTTGATACTTTTTAACATACCCTTTTAAATTTTGAATTAAAAAAAAAACTCCTTGTTTGAATCTCTCCTCTATAGTACAACAACAAAATTTGTAGAAAACCTTCCTGTTATTGAAAGAAAAAATA
>Ga0209611_10004770_pt1 | contig 23040 bp, 24 predicted proteins | sample S1TSphgellanicum_3_FD_187693 | JGI IMG/M metagenome (GOLD analysis project Ga0209611, IMG submission 187693) | Host-associated microbial communities from peat moss isolated from Minnesota, USA - S1T2_Fc - Sphagnum magellanicum MG (SPAdes) (version 2) | ecosystem: Host-associated > Plants > Peat... | reverse complement strand
CCATTCCAAGAAATAACTGACATACCCCCCCCCCCGCCCCCGCCCCGACGGTTCTTTATATTTTTCCAATTGATGTTAAACACCGGTTTCCATCGGATCACACTGGGCCAGAGTGATTCAGCACCCACCAACGCACCATCCATCCACTGGATGCCTGAACACCGTTTTCCATTGGATCACACTGGGCCAGAGTGATTCAGCACCCACCGGCGCACCATCCATCCATTGGATGCCTGAACTTGTTATGGATGAACCTGAACCTCTCCCGTGCCCAGCCCGCCCGTGCTGGCCCACCGTCACAGACTGACTAACAGACAGACTTGCTGAATTGATATATTAGATAGTATTTTGGTGATTTTAAAAATCACCCATCAAATAAAATTTAATTAAATTTATGTTTCATTTAAACTCCAAACTTGGTTATTTACTAGGTGGCCTTAACATTTGGTGACCATATTGGGGATACAGAGCTAGAATTTTTTGTTCTGTAACTTTAAATCTGGCATAGGGATTAAGTTTTTTTTTTTTTTAAATTTTTTTTTTTTTTTTTTTTTTATGGGGTTTTTTTTTTTTTTTTTTTTTTTATTTTTTTTTTTTTTTTTTTTTTTTAACATTTTTTTTTTTGCTTGATCTCACGAGGATTATTTTTTTATAATTTTTATAAAATATTTTTGCTATTTATTTTCCATTCAATATTTTTGTTTTAGCACAATAAAAGAAAAATAAAATTATTTGCCATCTTTTGTTTGGGTGTATTATGTTGATTGTTATGACGAAAGGTATGCGAAAAAAGTTGGATGAAGTTTTGCAAGAAAATGCAAAAAATGGCCGATTGATTTCTTAACTAGATCTATCTAGAGTGGACAACGACATTGTCATTGCATTTCATAGCAGCGACACGTTGGAAACCACAACCAAAAAAAACAAAACCAAACATTGGAATAATTCAACTATCAAAATTGATGGGGGAAGCTCTCTTGAGCTTAACACCCATTACGTTACAACAAGGAATCTCTTGGGGATCCATTTGGGATCCTATAAAAAATCCAACTTTTTGGTACCATGAAGGAATGTTACTTAGCATAATCGTTCCCGAGACCAATTTGAGTCAAATCTGAAAGTGTTTGGAAAAGTTAACTTGGAATATAACTATAATAGTCATTCGTCGAAAATGAGTTTTGCAAGTGATAATGAACTTCACCCAAAAAATCTAATAACTTTTGTTTTCAATATGGAAATTTTTCCTCATGTGTGTTAATTTTGTCATGGGTTTGGGCATTTGTTAGCTAATTGTCCTTACAGATCTAGTCGAATTGAAATTCAGCCAGTTTTGCCAGCTACACTTCCTCTAGTAAATCTTCCCATAGCTCTAATCCCTAATTACCCAAATATTGTACTAAGAAATTCCGGTTCACATTTGAATATCGGGGGAAATAGGGGTGAATTTCCAAGAGTTTCAAATCCCATAGGAAATCATTTTCCTTCCCCAAAAGGCTATGGCTCTTTTGCAGCATTGGCTTTCATGTAGCCTTACTAGCCCATGATGGGACAACCTTCTTAAGGGGGAAGGCCAAGTGTACTGCCAAGGTGGGGTTGGCCAAGTATGATGCCATGAGATAATGTGGCCATGCCCGTAACAACCATGGTTGGAAACGCAACAGAAGCCCACTAGATGTAGGTGATGGGTTTTTTGGACCTTCCAACACAGGACAACCCAACGGAGCAAATCATTCAAACGGGGAATGCGAGCAATGGTTGCAATAACCTTTTAATCTAAAAAATGCAAGAGCAGGCATTGCATCGGTAGGGGGTGGAGGACAACCTCCAAGCCAACCGACTCCAACAATGACCATGCTCACATGGGGACCTTAGATAGGCCCACTATGGATGACATGGTACCCTCCTTGATATCCAATGGCACCCAATCTACCTCTAGAGGCGCCAACCAACCGAAAATCACTTCTTTACCCCATTCATAGTGCAGGAATCAACCTTGATGCCCATGTTCAAATGTTTTGGAAGGCAATCCAAGCCAATGGGGAAAGGAGTGATTTAGACATCATTAACTTATTTTGCTTCACCTTGAGGGCTGCAATTTCATAATGGGGGGAAAATTTCATGTAATTTCACCCAAGATGCACATTTGCAAAGTTGGAGGCAACTTTTTGTAAACGTTATCGAAAAGCGCAAACAAACGAACATGTGTGTATGGTTCTGAGAGTCATCAAACAAGCAACGAACGAAAAAGTGGAGGTATACTATGAATGCATATTGAAATGGCAAATTGCTTAAACCATAAGGCAGATGATAATATGTTTACTGCATTCTTTCGAACCAGATTGGTACCTTATTTGTAGGTAGCCATTGCAAGGATGAAACGAGATACTTTGTTTCTCCACAAAAAAACTGTAGTGATATGCAAAGAAAGCATGGGTGATGTTAATTAATAATACCAAAAATTACTAAAACCTCCACCAAAACTGGAAAAATTTGAAGATTCTAGGAAGGGTGACTTAATATGTGGTCAGTGCAAAAAATTAGGTCATACCAAAAAATGATGCCAGTGGAACCCAAAAAACTTGAACAATCGATTGAAAAAGAAAAAAGAAATATAAGTGAATGAAATGTTTACGTAATCTAAGACAATCGAAAATCCATACAAAGGAAACTAGAATAACAAAACTAGTAATACTACCACTCAATACTCTTGTTTCATTTGTGGTGGTTTTGATCATAAAATTTTTGATTGCCCACATCGACAAGTAGCCTTAGAGATGTTTAAAAATAAGAAGGCAAACTTCAAACTGAAAAAGGAGAATGTAGTAGTTAACATGGTGTTGGCCATAATTACCAAACATCAAATCTCCAAAGCTGATGCCTTTAAGGAAAAGGAGACAAAGCAAAACAAGATTGCTACAAACTAGCAAAAGGAACAACAACTTCAGAAATCATTTGAAGATGTTATCAAACAACCACAGGAGGAAGAACCACCATTACAACTTCCAACATCAAGGACTGTTGAGGGTCTATTCGCAGGAACAAACAAGCACCAGGAGACGAAGGATGCCATACAGGCCAATCTTAGTTTGAAAATCAGAATTAACGCATTAAGAGTTGTGGAGGAATCAATTTTGGTTCAATAGGTTATTGGAGATTAGTTATTCAAAAGCAAACATACGCTGACCCTCGAATAACTCTTTGAACTTGCACTTGACTTAAAGTAATATGTTTTCTTTAAACTCCTACTAGAACAAAAATTAGTCCCCTTTGTACCACTGATTCCAATAATGGCTTCAATTGCCATCAACCCTCACATGACGGTTATCCAAGTAAATGTAGGGCAAAATTTGGTGGATGATGTGTTACTAGATGGAGGTTCTGGTGCCAACATTATCGCAGAGGATTTGAGGAGACGGTTCGAGTTACCTTCCCTCAAACCCACTCCTTATATGCTTTGAATGGTGGATCAAAGTTTGACAAAACCAATTGGAATCATTCATGATTTAAAAATACATATACATGGAATTCCATACATTGCAACTTTCACTATTATGTGGAACAATGTGTTGGATGATAATTATTCCATGCTCTTTAGCCGACCTTGGCTTAAGAATGCCAAGGTGATTCATGATTGGGGGAAAAACCTGATCACCATAAAAAACAATGGAGGGATTTGAACAATTTTGGTAGCAAAACACTTGGATGCTAATACAAACGACCATAAGTCCTTCTTTGCTATGATTTTGCTAATGGCATCATAGATGAAGAAGAGGACATTCTTCTCCAAGCAAAACCGGAATTGTTCACCATTAAAATGATTACCCTACCAGAATTGGGCATAGTAATGTCTTACGATGCTTCATAAACTAGTTTAGAGGAGCTGAAGTTCGATTTCCTTCATACCCTAGGGGAAATTCTGGTAGATGAAGTTCCCACCCACTTAAAGGTGTAGGATTTGAAAATTGCAAGGTGGACACTACAAGAAGATGTCCAAATCTAAGATTTGAATATGGGCATTGTTCCTCAGTCACAACTGGTGAAGCTCAACGTTGATATGGACCTTTTGATAGTTGTAAAAGTGAAATATTTGTTCCGAAAATATAAGGATGTCTTCGCATGGTCCTACAAGGATCTCATAAGAATACCTATTCACATTGCTCAACACTAAATTGAATTGGATACAACGATATCGCCTTCCCATTAAAACTAATATTGGATGAATCTCAATTATGTAGTTGTGGACAAATATGATTTGGACAAGCTTTTGACTACATGATTCATTGCTATTGTGGAAGAAGTAACTTGGCTTTTGCTCATTGTGGTGGTCCCCAAGAAAAATGGAAGTTGCAAATTTGCGTCAATTTTCGAAAATTAAATGCAACCACAAAGAAGGATCCGTATCTTCTACCATTTATGGAGGAGGTCTTGGATATGGTAATTAGACACAAAGTATACTCAATTTTGGATGGACTTTCCGATTACCATCAAATCATGATAGCATTAGAAGATTGATACAAAACAACCGAATGGGGTGCTTTCATGTGGTTAGTCATGCCCTTTGGATTGAAGAACATGCCACCAACCTACAAACAAACTATTAATATGGCTTTTAAATAATATCTTGGTGTGTTTATGAAGCAATTTTTGGATGATTTCAACGTCTTCAATGATTTGAAAACACATTTGGTTAAACTTCGATTATGTTTAAACAAATATCGAGAATTTGATATTTGTTTCGACTTGAAAAAATGTATGTTTCTGGTGTTTTTCAATGTCATACTTAGCTACATTGTGTTTAAAGAAGGGAAGCTATTAGATCCTAAAAAAATTGTAACCATTGTCAACATGCCAGAACTGAAAACCCCCGAAAGACATTCAAGTTTTCAATAGCATGGTGTAGTTTTATCGTTGTTTCATTTGGAACTTCACTTTCATCATGGCCCTGATTACAAAATTGCTACAAAAAAGTGAAGTTTTTCATTGGACTCCCAAATGTCAAAGGGCATGGGAGGCAATCAAGTAACAATATGTGGATGCACCAAGGTGGGATATGGAGTTCCATGTCCACACCAACACATCCAATTTAATGGTTGGCACTATGTTGGATCAAAACCCAATTGGCAAATGCAATTAACCGATTGCATACACATCTCAATTGTTGAATAATGCGGAGAAAAACTACACCACAACCAAAAGGGAAGCTATGGTGATGGTGTATGTTTTTCACAAATTCTACCACTACCTATTCACTAACAAGTTTGTTTTTTATGTGGACCATATCACCCTCCTTTACTTGGTGAAGAAACCCCAAGTTTTTGGTTAAATAGCCCGCTGGTTCTTGTTGTTTCTTGAATGCAATTTTTCGATGGTGTATAAACCTAAAAAATCATATTCAATTGCAAATGTCTTATCCCGTTTACCAACATCCGAGGAACCAAGTGGAATGCTTGATCAAATCACTAATGCCCCTATGTTCCTATTCCAACCGGCTTGGTTGTAGGAAATTATTCATGATTACTTACAAATAAAGGATTTTCCAGTTTTATACACACCATAACAAAAATGGAAATTGACTTTAAGGGTTTTACCCTATGGGTGAAAACATGCTAAAGTATACCCCAAAAAAAAAATCCTCCTAGGTAAAAAAACACAAATTTGTGACAAGTAGATTAAAAAGTAGGTGATGCTTTAGGAGATTGTCCTTTTGAACTACATGAGGGCATCAAATGCGATATGTTGAAATTTTTGAAAGTTTCAAAAGTTATATAAACCTTTTTTAAAACCTACTTTCAATTTACTTTGCAAATTTTTCCAATTTGTCATGTTGTGAGAAAGTAGATTGAAAGTAGGTCAAAAAAATTTAATTTGGAGATTTCACTCATATATTATATTTTGAAAGGGACGTTTGGGGCATGATTTAATGAATCAAGCACATGGAATGCACTTTAATATCATATCAAAAAACATGTTTTGGATGGCAAATTTGAATTTATGGAAAACTTACTTTTGAGGGGCTTCGCATTATCATAATCCAAAATTTCAAATTTCAAAAAATGTGTATCAAGGTGCATAATGGCTCAAACATTAGTAGCACATCATTTGAATTGTTTAATTTGGAAAATGTGCATATCAACCAAAGTGATAAACTTATAAATAAATTAGTGAACGTAATAATATATGTTAAGAATGATCATATATGGTTTATTTAATATGATAAGTCCACCCCAAAATTTATGGCATGACTAAAATGCTTAAAATGCAAAAGATTCCAAATCTACTTTTACTTGTTGGTAGGGATCACCAATTGGTATACTTTACCATGTTTTTACCCCTACGCATTACAACAAGGCAATTTGCACAAACAAGGCCAAGACCAAATTTGGTAGATGGTGCTTACATTAGGAAGAAATTTTTGTAATCCTTCGGGAAATGCACAAAGGGGTAGGTGGAGGTCATTTTTTAGTTGACATCACGATCCGAAAATTTTTGGTCACTAAATATTGGTGGCCAACGCTTCACAAGGGTGTTATGGACCATTGTAGATCTTGTGACAATTACCAGGTGACGGGCAATTCGGTCCACATCAGTTTAGCTAAACTTATCATAATACTCCTTACCAAACCTTTCACAAAATGGGGTATTGATTTCATAGGCCCCATTAAACTAACATGTCAATATATATGTAATCGCTATGTTTTGGTGGCAATAAATCATGCTACCAAATGGGTGGAGGCCAAAGCATTGTGGACAAACACTACAATGGTCATAACAAGATTTATGTACAAGTTTATTCTTATGGGGAACGACCATGCTAAATCAACTAACAAAGTCATTGGCCTATTATTTACCAAACTAATGAATGAAAAGTGCAATGATTGGGACAAACATTTGTTTATTTGCTTACTAGACAAGATTTAAAGTCACCATCGGGCACATTCCCTTCCAACTCGTATATGGACTTCACCCACTAATGCCCACAGAATATTTCCTTCTTTCGAAGAATATTCCAACGGATCACACTCCGGGATGTGTTTTATCTAGTCGAATTGTTAACTTAGAAAAGCTGGAGGAAACCCATCAGGTTACAATTGAAATGACCATGAAACAACAATCCAACTTGGCAAAATGGGTGCACCAACACTACAAACAAAAATCCTTTCAACACGGTGATCATGTCTTGTGGTTTTCAAAGTCCAGAAAAACTCACATCATAAAATTCAAACAGCAATGGTTCGAGCGGTACCAAATCCAATATTGTTTCCCCAACAACACCATTTTGTTGGTCACCATAAACAAATTTGATCCACACCCCATCCTTGTAAATGTAAACAAGTTCAAGCCCTACTAACTCTTTGAGGTTTCCCAAGGACGGGAATCAAGGGGGGGCAAGGGGGGGAGGGAGGGGAATCCCAATGAACAATTGGAATGGAATGAAGACAACCAACTGGAATTAATGGGAGACAACCAATTGGAAGTGGAGGACGACAAACAATTGGAAGTAGACATTCATTCGATTGTAGCTCCACTATAATAGTTCTTCGACAAGGAATCAAAATTAAATGAGCTTTAAGTTATTTCGAAAAAACAACTGGAAATGGGTCATCTGGATACTACTTCACCAAAAGATTTTTTTAGCTTAGAACCTGAACTAAATAAGGATCCGATTATAACTCCTCAAAAACTAGATATTAAAAATTCGATTACATGTTTCGTGAACCCAAAACCAAAAATGTTAGGATCAATACCCTTCCCATCATCAAGAGGCATAGATGATGTTTCACCGCAACAAAAATGCAAGAAAACACAAAATGGGATAGAGAACAATGAAACACGATGTGGGAAAAACCAAGCTGAGTGTTACATAGTACAAGATGTGCACCTAAAAAAGTTGGAAACGACCACGGGGAGAATGGAAATTGGAGAAGGGGAACCAATATTAATTTCTCCCTTGCACTTTTGAGGAAAACAAGATGTGTATCGAAAGTGAAGAAACGGACACCACCAGATATGATGAACTAGGTGTCAGCAACAAGGAAATGATTACCAATAACCATTACCAAGAATTGGTTACAAAGGACCAATGTCAAATAATCAATTATGAGAATGGCATTACCAAGAAGCGTTTATTAAATAGCGGTTACCAAAAACCATTAAGAAACAACCATTACCCATGATCGAGTATAAAAAAGTCGTTATAATTGACGAAACCGTCAAAATGGTTACAACCGTTTCTAATGGTTATCAAAAAATGATCAAAACCATTTGCAACAGTCATAAAGGTCAAATTGTTTCGACTATTACCTCTAGTCCTTTTAGTCTTAGAGTAGTTTTTTATTTAAATATTACAACTACTCTTGTAGCTAGTGTTAGTTTTTTTGTTTCATTATGTTGTTAGTATTGTCAAGTGTCCATTTCCTCTTTCGTTGTTTTTTGTATCTAGTTCTCAACCACTGCTTCTGTCATTTTTTATCATAATAAGAGAAGGCATGAGCAAGGAAAAGGTAGAAAAGATGTTGAAAGGCCAATCTTCAAAAAAAGTAGAATAGGATTCTGAACTAGATGTAACCCTGAACAAAGGAAACCGGCGAAAGAAGTACATAGTGTCCATTTCCAATAAAAAAGGTCACTTTTATCAAAATGGACAAGCTGCATAGGTGGATAGTGGGAAGAGATGTCGCTTTGGCAAAACATGTAGGAGTTGGTGTTCTTCTTAGTCTTGAACTCACGCCCATCTGCCCTCTAATCAAAGAATTTATTCAAGGTATCGTTCGGTCTAATACAGATGTAATAAAGTCATTAGTATAAGGGGTTCCAGTATTATTCATCGAAAACATGGTGGCATAAATGTTACTATTGCCAGAGGTCGGGCACTTGAAATTATTGACAAAATAGAAAGAACTAAGCCTCTTGAAAATAGTTCCATTGAAAATTTTGGTGGACAAGGAAAGATGGAAAGTGTCCATGTTCAAAGGCATGTATGTTGCTAAGATGCCCACTTTGATTTAGGGCATTTGGTTAAAGGGGAACCATTTCATGTACGTGGCAAAAAAGCTCATGATCTTGGTAGTATTTGTCAAAATTGGAATGTAAATCAATAGGTTGGCATCATGTTCAACAACCTTCACAATATATTGAAGGACTTGTGTAGCCTTAGCAACTTTGACGTGACCCAAGATGCAAAGTTCAAAAGAGCACAAATTCTAGACATTGTGCTTCAAAAATGGTTTCCGATGCACTTGAGCTTTTGAGTACCGGATTCAAACGATGAAAATGAATTGTAGCAGAACTCCCCAACCGAGGTGAAAAGGAAAAGTTTGCCGCCAAGAATAAGCGCACAATCACAAGGCGCACATGTAGATGTGGACAAAAGTCTAAATCCGGTGCATCCAATAGGTGAAACAATCCACCCACAATCAAATGAACTAAAAATAAAAACAATTATCCTTTTGGCGTTGAGGAGTTAAAACTTAGGCTAGTTATGGCCGTGTCTTCAATCTTCCACATTTCAAAAGCGCACGTTGGCAGAGTAAACATTAGATTCCACATTGAGTCCTCAAAAAGAAAAACCCAAACCAAAAGCCCTTTTGGGGACATAAATTCAAACCCCATACTAGATATATTATCATAGAAGGAAACCTTTTTGGTGATGTAGGAAACAAGAGCATTGTTGTCACAACATTTGCATGAATGACTTTCCTCCGAACCCATTTTGGTGAATAACCTACCGGATGTCAAAACTCCTCTGGAATTTAATTTTAATGCCAATATGGCAATCGAAAGTTCATTGCATCAACCAAAGGTGGATATTTTCCAATTTTGGCTAATGTTTTTTGAAACACCAAAGGTAATTGGCCCACAAAGTTCAGTAGGCCTTGTAGTTCATGCTTATCTTAACAACTTAGAATCTTATTTCCTTATGTCTAGTTTGTACATCATGTTGGTAATGAACATCAATGTGGAGTTTAAGCATTTGGTAGTAGAACATGATGCCCTCTTGGAGAGCAACCGGAAATTTCTTGATGAAAAGGGAGATTTGGAAGCCACAATTAGCCAATTTAGGATAGCCAATGAGTAAGATTCCAAAACCATCCAACAATTATAACAACAACTTCATGAGGCTAATGAGATGCATCTACAAGTGAATTCACTTGAGGCCCATAATAATGAATGTAAGAAGATTATTCCAAGGTTGGAATAGCGCTTGAAAGGAGTGGGCATTGCCTTCGACACATTATAATAGGACTAAAACCGAGTAGAGGTCCAGTACTAGAAGGAGTCCAAAGACCAAAAAAAGTTTAAGCAGGCATTGGACAAGGTGGAAAAGAGCCTAACGTTGACCAAGGGCCAATTGGCCCACACTGAAAAGGCCAATCTTGGTTTGGATAAACAAATTCAAAGGTTAGAACAAGATTTTGGGGAGGTAACTGGAAAAAAAAAAGGAGCTACAAAAGGAGGTGGAAGAATTGTAAGCCAACCCTCCTTTGACCAATGCCAACCTTGAAGCTCTCGCAAAAGAGATGCAAGTGTTGACCCAAAAGGCCAAAACGGTGGATTTTTATCACCACCGAATGGCACAATTTGAATCATTACAAATGGAACACGCTTTTACAAAAGCGGAATTGCTAATGCACCAAGTTGGGGTTGCAAGAATAAGGAAGAGTTATGGGACTCATTCAAAGGCAAGGTGGCAAAAATCTTGGAGGAAATTTTTGCAAGTCACTAAAAGGAGGAGGAGTTCTATATCCTCCAAATAGAACATTACTAAAAATTGATGCCACATTTGGTAATGTTAGACTTCCAACCAACAATTGTGGCATTTCCAATCGGATCCACCTTGACCACACAAACAAGCAAAGCTCAGGAGGTAGGAAAAGAAATGGAAATCGAGTCTCGTGGAGCAGACACTAATGTTGGTACCGGAATTTAGGAAGAACCAAGTAGCCAACCTCAATCAAAACTTCAACCTATTCTGGTACAAAGGAAAAAATCGCAAAAGTCCAAGAGTTTTCGATGGAAAAGGTCAAGGATTCACCCCAAAGGATTCGCGCACCTAGTGAAATAGTTGAATCGATTATTGAATTCCCTTGTGACCCAATAGGATAGATAACCGAATTCAAAATTAATTTCAATACAACCAAAATAGTTGTAAATAATAGTGTTAGCCAGTTAGGAAATTTTATTACCTTGTTTTGCAATTCTAAGGACACAATCCCACTTAAAAGGGAAGATAATGTTGAATTCTAAAATTGTTTATAACTAAATTCGAAAGAGTCTTAATTGGATTGATGTAATCGAAATTGGATTTGTCTTAACCAAAACTGAATTTAGAGATGTTTATTTCTAGAACCAAAAATCTAAAAATGATTAGTTGGACTGGTAGTTAATTTTTTTAAAAATAAAGTTTGGAATGTGTATATATATATAGGAAGGATTTAATTTTGCATTCTCTAGCCAAAGAGAAAGATTATATGAAGTTTTTTCAAATTTAAATGTGGAGGAAGTTCAAAACCTTTGAACTTTTTACCTTTTAAAAAAAGTAATCAATCTTTTATTTACAATAATTACACTTCCCCACAATGTTTTTATGTCCCCAAGTGTGTTCATTCAATGTGTGTTTTCTTGATTGTTATCTTTTTGTTGTCACCTAAGTTTGAGGTTTAAGTTTTGACATCCAAGGTGATTGCAAGTGTTTGCTCCCACTTCAAATCCAGTAAGGTGTGTTCCCTACCGAAAACTACACTACTTTGAAAATCTATTTGATTTATCGGCAATAGTATTTTTGTGATTTTAAAGATCACCCACTGAACATAAATTAATTGAAATTTTGTTTCACTTCAACTCCCAACTTGGTTATTTACCAGGTGGCCTTAACACCACACATCATGATTGTTTTAAATGTTCAACATTTTGTTTCATATGAGAATAACATGTTGGTATGTATTTTAAACCATTAAATTGCACCTTAAATTATTTTTCAATATTTTAATGGACACCTTTTAATCAAAATTAAAATATATTCAAATCAACATTAAAAAAAGAAATATCCATTATCAATATTATGTTTATGAAATTAGTTGGACTTAATAAACTCATTCTAAACATCATATTCATTAATATTTAGTAAAAAATGGCATCTGACAATCTTTTAATATCACCTTCACACATGGCTTGGGGGTGGATATTTTATTTTGCCTCTTATAACTACCTTTTCCTTGGAATGAATAAACATTTTCTCCCCCCTTCTAATTATTTTATCTTTTCCAATGAATGGAATGTATTTCCCTTTTTAATTTTGGTCTCTTTTAGAATCACTAAAGACTTGACTTGTATTTCCAAAAACATTTGAACCTTTAAACCATTATGATTATAGTTAGGCCAAGTTTCTGAAAGGACATCCCAAGATGAGATGTCAACATAACAAATGTTCCAAAATCCAAATATCTTTAATCAAAATTCAAATTGGTGTGATGTTTTGGTTTAAGAATGACATAAGCTTGGTCAATAGCAAAAACGCACCTAAACAACATCAAGGATGACTAAAGATGGAAAGTAATAAAAAGATGAAAATGTTAATAATGAATGACAAAATAATAGCAAACAATAGCAAGGGTGTTGAAAAAACAAACTAGAAACACAAAGGGTGCTGCCTTGGACATGATTTTTTTGGGGTAATAGAGGCACCAAGAAGTAGAGAGGGGACATTGTGGGCACTTGGGCTGAAAATATTTTATATTCTTTTCGAATCAAGAATTGTTGGGAAGCATGGCAGGAAGGACATTGGGGGATGTTGAAAAGACCCAATGGACATCGTTTTTGAGGCAACAAGGGGTGCCCAAAAGGATATCATGGGTGCTAGAAATATTAATGTTTTAATAGGTGAAATTTAAATTTAAATTTCTAAAATTAATGGAAGTGGAAATGATTTCATGGACAATCTACATGACCATGTATTACCAATGTCTAGTAACTAATTATTTTAACATTCTTTATTTAAATAATTGTTAAATATATTAATATTTTGACTTTATGTCAATTTATTATCACTACTAATGTGACGCCCAAATAGTGGTAGATTAGGATGTAACACAAACCACCATTAATTGCAAATTTTCATCACAATATTTTTTCCAAATATCTACCATGTTGCATCAAATTTCAATGATTTTGAAAACTACCACCTTATGACATTTTTATGTGTACATCATAGTATGCATTCACCCACGGGGACATTGTCCATGTAAAGGAGATGCAATTTTTGAGTTTCAAAAAAAAAGTTAAGATTGGTTATTTGCAACATATTAAGCCCTCCAATTTTAGATTCTTATAATGCAAAGGCCTCTTTTTGGCATTAGCTATATACAATGTGGAGGAATTGTGAAAGAGAAAATTAAGAATTTTCTTCTTTCCTTATAACAATTGTTTGTGAATAAACAATGAATAATAGTTTTTCATTGGTGTTATGGCTTTTTTTTTTGATAAATTATAAATGGGGTGACAAAGTTAGGCTATCCACAAAAATATTGATCTATGATTTTATTTTTTTAATGCAACAAATGTACACATTCTTATTTAAGGCAAGCATTCTTTCAATGGCAATAAACATAAAAGTTCAGAAAATAAAAACTTCAAATTGACTTGAAAGCAATTGAAAAAACCAACTAAAAAAAAACTAAGATTGGCCTTGTACTTAATGTGGAACCAAAAAAGAACTCCTAGATTAGTTAAGGAATTTAAGTTTTTCCCTTACACTAAAAGATGCATATTTATCTAGAAGTAAAGGTTTTGGCTTAAAAGCCAAAATTAGTTAATATGGTTTCAAACCTCCCTTATCACTTAGTATTTGGAAATATCCACTTGTGACAAAAGAAAATGACACATAAGTTCCAAAATTATGGAGCCTAATGAAGTTTTAAACAAGTTTTTGTTGTGTATCTTGAAGATGTAAATATTAGTATAATTTTTCCTATAACTTGAATTTGCAAATTTGTTTACCTTAAAGTTTAAACTTTGAATATCTAGGACGTGGGAGATGGGCAAAGGGATTTACCAAGCATAAAGACATGAAGTTGTCCCAATTTTAATTTTTTTAAAACTCGTGATATCTACTTGGTGGGTACCCAATAAGTGTAAAGATTAAAAAAAAAGAACAAAATGTGGGGCAAATTGCAATCACAATCAGGGTACCCCAAAAGGAACATCACATTGCAATGAACTCCAATTCATAAAATTCAACTACAAACCATGCTCTTCTTTCACATTATGTTTTAAATTTGCAATGATCAATGAGTTTCATAAGTTGCAATAAAAAAAAGGATGATTTTATTTTTAAATTTGGTGCACAAATTAATGTCCTTAAGTTTCTTAGAAAAAACATTTGATTATAGTCATGAAAACTATAACTTGGTAAAATAATCAATAGGATTAATAAAATTTTATGTCAAATTGCACCATTTTGAACATTAAAACAAAGGTTTTTTTTGTTAAATATCAAATGCCATGAAAATTATACCATGTACATTTTCCAAATTTGTAATAAAATGTTTTTAAAAATGAAAATTCAAAATGTTTCAAACTACACGCATAAGGACTAGTAAATGTACCTTATTTAATGTGTTGTCAAACACATATGAAACATCTAAATGTAAGCTAATATAAATGTAAATGTTTTTTAGAAAACATTGAAATGTTTTCAAGTACACAATGTAATTTAAGTTACATGTGTCACCCAACCAAAATGAGTTAAAATCATTTTCTTTGTATTTGTTTTTGTCTTTTTCTGATTGAATATTAGTTTTAGATAGTGTACATTAATCATGATTGTAATTGGCATTTCAAAAAATAGAATGCCCATTTGGGTGAGAATTTCATTTTTTGAAATGTTTTGTAAACAATAAACGAAAAATTGCAATGGGTTAAGTGCCCTACAATTACACTACAAATGTTGGTGTAGGTCTTCACTAGTGTTGGACATGGGTCTCATCCATATATTGGACATTGAACACTTGTACACAAAAGGCCAAGAAATCAAATTAACCAAGAACCAAATATGTTTACTTACATATGATACATTTCCAAATTTATTCAAATTTGATATGTGATATGGTTAGGTCAAACTACAATTTGTAGTTAGCTTCAATCTATTGGTCCATGTTAAACAACATAGATCATGAACTTGTAATGCAACCTACCCACATGGTTGTAGTCATATCATCAACATTATTAACCCATGACCACTAGTCTTGGTAGGCTCATAATGAAAAAGATGTATGTATGCACCTTGACCACACTTTTTGTTTTGTACGTTTTTCCACAACACTAAATGGTCTTTACATTTTATAGTTTCACAATTTGACAATAGGCCACTTGCCACAATTGAACCAAGACTTGCATACACTACCATATTTGTTCAATTTGAATTTGCTACATGGTCAAGTGAAATTGTATAATGCAAATCTAGGTTCAATATTTGAAGATACATTAAACAATTTTTATAAATTTGTTAATGCAACTTGCCCATATGGTTATAGCTACATCTTAAAGTTTACTAGCCCACAATCCCTTTAGAATTGTAGTAAGCTCATAATGAAAAAAAAATTGATTGCATTTTGGGCGCAAAAACAAACTTGATTACCTGCGCCATCTAGATATCCAAGCTCCACATTCTAAAGCACAAAAGAGTGTGCCATGTCCCGGAAATCTACATTCATCAAACATGGATGCCAATTTCCTTGAAACACTTCATCAAACATTGTTTAGTCTTTTTTTCATCCCACACCCTATGCCAAGTGGGTGGTAAAATCTTGTAAATACTCAATGCAAAACCCCAATGTTTCTTCAAATGCATAGCCTTTTGCCATGCTTCTTTCAGGCCTTCCTTTATTGCAAACATATCCTTTCAACGTTTTCAAGTAATGTTCAATAGGGTACATCCATCTTGTATGGTCTAGTTTGCAAATTTCTAGTTCTTCCACTAAATGAACTAACAAATGCATCATGATGTCAAAGAATGAGGGTGGGAGTTCTTGCTGGAGTGATACTAATGTCATTGCCACCTCTTTCTTTAGCTCTCCAATTGTAGTTGGGTCCACAATCTTGGCACAAACTTTTTTTAAAACACAATATAAGCTTGTATTGTGGCCATCTTACATCTTTTTGCCATAAGGTGTTGCATGCACAATAGAAAAATCTCTTGCATCATGACATGATAGTCATGAGATTTCATTCCTTCATTTCCCCATCCATGTGTACTCTTTTTTTCAAAGAATATATATAGCTTGTAAGTGATTTCAAGTTCTTAATTATTTGCAAAAACCTGTTCTTCCCCTCATTTGACAACACATAAAAAGTTGTAGGTTTAATGAAACCACATGTTGCAACAACTTGGAGCCAAAGATGAGATCATATGCCACACTTTTTCAAATATTTTTCAATTGATGGCATGTCTTTTGTGCCAAATATAATCTTCAAAACATTTTCACACAAATTTTTCACATCCAATGAATTGCGGATTAAAAATTCTACAAGTTCACAAATGCAACCATTTTAGATTACTAACTAATGTTATTTCCTTCAACCAACAATGCAAATAGAAATTAAGCATTTCTACTACTAATTACAAGCACTTTTAGAACTGTCATATTATATTTGTTAGAAATGAACTCAAGTAGGCCCTTGTTTTTTTTCTTGTTTCAAAGGACATAATTTTTGTTCTACCTATCCTATTACAAACATTTGGATTTGAATCTAGATAAGTTGTAACATTGTTGCATAGTTCAATTTTTTTTAAAACCTACATATAATAAGATTCCCTATTAATTAATTTTGATATTGTGAAATTACCAAAAAATTATAGGTTCATTACACCTACCTTCCAATATGGAAGTTCAAACATGATGGATAGTTGTTTTATTCTATGCTCATGTACATGGTCAAGTTTCCCCTTGTTTTGTTCCAAGGGATTATTAGTCGTGTTTTTCATTTTTTTGTCCCTACAATTGTTGTTGTTGAAGACACTTGAATAGGTGCAACTCTAATATTTGTTTTCCCAATGAATGCCATTTTAGCTCATCTATATGGATGGTTTTGTGGCAAGTACTTACATGTCTCACAATAAACCATTTTTTTCAATTTCTTTGACCTTCAAGATTTTATAGTTGCACCACAAGGTGGGTAGCCCACTTGTCCTTTTGTCACACATCCCACAAACAAATCGTATGCTAGAAAATTATGTATATTCCACATACACATTGGTTTTAGGTTGAATTTTGCATTCAAGTATGCATCAAATGCAATGACACCTTTCCACAATAGTTGTAGTTCATTGATCAAAGGTTGCAAATACACATCTACATTGCTACCTATGCAAGATTCCTTGCTAGGGATGATCAAGGCAACATCAGAAAATACCTTTTTGTTACCAACCATGGAGGCAAACTATAGTTTAACAAAACCACCAACCATGTGGAATGGCATGAACTAAGGTCCCCAAAGGGATTTACCTCATCAAGTGCCAACTTTAACTTAATGTTACATACATCATTAACAAACTCAAACCATTTTTCGTCAATGTGATTCCAAGTCATAGAATTTGGGACACTTCAAATCATGCCATCTAAGCTAGCACCATCCTTGTGCCATGTCAACAATTTTGCAAAAGATTTTCATTTGTGCATTCAAATTAATTGTGGAATTAAAAGAAAATGTCAGAGCATTTTTTGTGGAACAATAGGGCGAACCCATCCTTGGGTGGTACCATTAGGAACCACCTCAAAGAATGGTTTAGGAATAGAGAACAATCAAATCATTTTTTGGGGCCCTTTTCATTAAATGTTTTCACAACCATAAATTATTATTCTTTCATGTTTATCAATTACATGCTTTAATATATGGTTCAAAGTTTATTTGGAAATTTGGAAATTTTATATTCTTAATTAAAATGGCCCCTAAAAAAATCAACAGCTTCAACTTTGGAAATTCATAACAAAATCATACTCAATCAATTAATTTAAATAAAAACATAAAAATAAAATGACTTCCAAATTACATTAGGAAAAAAATTCATAAATCATGTTCCAAATTTGTGTTCGTGACCAAAATGTTCAAGGAAAAAAACAGGCATTACATTCCTGAAACTTTTTTTAAATGCAATGATTAGGAACATCAAAATACACAATATTCTTGATATTATTGAAAATAAAAAATCTATGGAACTAATAAATGTATTCACAAATTGTTTTATATGAAAATGTTCATTCAAGTGTTTCCTATGATTTTTCAAAGTTTGATGGATCTAGGAAAATCAAGGTGTGACGTTCCTAGTAGTACCACCCAAGGATGGGCTTGCCCAATAGTTAACCCTTCCATAAACCTACTGATGTACATTTCGGACACACTTGAGCCCATTTATAATTGTCTTCAAACAGGACACATCCATTTGAACATGCATGTATGGACTCATAAGTTAAATTAAAAGACTCAATGATCTTGTGAGCTTCATAACTTGTGGTTGGCATCTTGTTGTTTTTTGGCAATAAATCTTTTTACAATAATGAAAAAAGTTCATCCATGAAATTGTTTAATACACCATGCAATGTGTTCAAATTCAATAACAACAACAACATTACTGATAACATGTTTGAAGAACACCCTTCATAAAGTAGAGTTGCTGCTTTTGTAAATAATGCATCCATGACAACTTCATTCCTTGATGTATCCCAATGTTTTATGTCATTTTCCGATGGTGAATCTTTAGGTGCAAATTCATTGTCACATACATGTGTCAATCCATCAAATGTGGCAAAGGCTTTAGTAATAAGCCTTTGGATTTGCATTTATGCATCAAGTGTAAGTGGATAAGCTTGAACATGCATTCTAATCAAACTCCTAGTTCCACCATCCATATAATCATCATCACTATCTTATGCATCTTCGCCTATTGATGCCTATTGAAAACCAACTAAAACAACTCATTATTTTCAATTATTATATGTAAAAAAATCATATTATTATATATTGCATTCCATATTAAAGCAAAAAAGTAAACAATTTAGATGACATTGCAAATACATGGTTCAATTGCCTAATTATTGAACTATATTTGAAAATTCAACTCAAATTTTGATGAAGTTATGATTTGCTGGTGGATGAAGTTCATCCAATGGGAGGTTATAATAAAAAAAATCCTTGATTGTAATGTTGGATGTCATTTTCAACTAAAATGGTTAAAAGTGGCTATTGTTGTGGTGGTGACACGTGGTTGTCACTTTTAATTGCAATGTCATTTTCAGTTTTTAAAATTGTCACACGTCACCATATAATTGGCCTTCACAAATTGACATGTGTCAAAATCCAATTCACATTTTATTGGATAGTTAAAATATTATTAATTTAATAATAATGATGCATATTGAAATAAAGTTTTAAAAAATGTGTCACCATCTATTGGACAAATTTGATGGATTAATTATTTAATGTGATTTGTAATATTGAATTTTGAATAAGAGGGAAAGTGACACATGTCATTATTTTAAAAAAAACCAGTTGGAAATGATAGTTGCAAAATGTAAGATTTTTTCTAATGATGTACCAACATGCTAAATCAATGGTGGTGAAATTGATTTGATGGGCATAATAAAGGTATCCTTAAAAGTCATACCTTTGTTTGGACCTTGCTTTTGTTCCTTATTTGTTGTTTCATGCCCAATTTGTTGTTGTCTTTATAGTCACCCAAACTAAGGGCAAAAATGAAAAACTTTGGACCATATTTGAAAATTGGTTGGGGTGTAAGTTTTACTTTTTGGATTTTGGGAGGGAAAGTGTCCACTTGGGGGTATCCTAGGGTGCACTGCTTTCTTTTGGGAATTTTTTTGAATAGCATAAGTGACAATCATCCACAAGAAGATGTAGAAAAAATGACAATCATCTTTAAGTATATTTAGCCAAATTTGGCTATAAATTAGATATGAAGATTTAATTTTTTGTAATGAACCTTTTGTACGTATAATACACATTGGAAACCAATTATGGGAATCCAACAAATTTAATTATTATTATTTCACTTCTAGTGATGGAATTTTTTTTTAATCATTCCATTTTTGAATTATTTATTATTTTATTTTGTTTTTAGGTGAATTTTTTTTAGTAAGAAAAAGGTTGTTAGGATGATTTATGTAAGTGGAAGTTCTTCCCATTTTTATTTTTTTGCCAATTTCATTTGAAAGATATCACTACACATAGTTTTTTTTTCTCACTTGCTCAAGTGAGGATTTTAACTCTTCTTCAAATAGAAATGAAGACATGTTCAATGTGATAGATAGAGAGGAGTAGATGGTGTTTTAAGGCAATGTTGTTGTCAACACATGAGACTTCCTTACTTTGGTAGAGTCAAAAAAGTGTCAAACAATCGATGGACTAGATGTTGGAATGTGAAACATGTTGGTCACAATGTGAGCTATTCCAATTTTGTTCAAGAGTCATGACTCTAACTTTTGGCTCACAATCAAAACTAAGGCATGAAAAGGCAAGTGAGTTCAAGAAACACATCATGGGACTCAAGCACGTTCTCACAAGTGTGAGAAAATGCAAGGGAATGAATCCCAACACTTTCAGGTGGATTTCCACTTTGGGAATTGGAGTCTTGTGGGTGTCCCAAATTTTTGTGACAAAAGTCCATATAGAAAACCGTGTTTCAATCAAACTATATTTGAACCATCGAAAAGGTCTTCAAATGAAGATATTGCAAATGAACTTGCATTCTCCATTTGGAGATTGAAAGCTCAAGTTATGAATTAAGTTGTGTTTTGACCCTAGCTTTGGGCTTGTGATCAACATTGGGGCACAAAAGAGGATGAAGGCTAGGAGAATGTGTTGAAACTCACATGTTTGAGTGAGGAAAAATGCAAAAGAGGTGAGTCTCAAACATTCTGAAATGGGAATCACTTGTGGAGTTCCAAATTGTTTTGAATTTTTGGGACTAAAGTGTAGATGACAAATCATATTCAAATTGAACAAACTTTACATCGATAAAAAGTTTTTGAAATGTAGATATCAAAGGTGCTTTGGGGGGGGGGATGATAACCACACAACCTCTTGAGGCAAGTGCAAAAGCTTCAATTGACACCTTCATCAAAACTCTCCACAACCTCCATGAAACCATATCCACACTCCACCTCTAGTTTCATCTCTCACCTGCTATCTAGACTTATACTACACCCTCTCTTTCACCTGAAACTTCTCTCATAATGTTTAAACCTCTTCATCAGCAAACTTATGATGAGACTTTGTGGAGCATCAGTTGGTGCATTTCAAAGCTTCCTTTGTACCTAGTTTGTGCCAAGTTCACCAATCCACCTGGTGTTTTGCACAAAGTTGGGGTTCCTGTCCCCACTTTGGGCAACTTTACATATAACTTTAATAAGATTCCCAAAATCGAAGTGTTATAGTTGCCAGACTAATTTCATTGTCAAAATAACACACCCAAATTTGTAGCTTATAGTTGCCAGACTGATTTCGTGGGCAATAATGTTTTGTGTAGTGGTTGCCAGACCGATGTCATGGGCAAAATAACATGACCAAACTTGAAGTGTAATGTTTGCCAGACTGTTTGATTTTGTGGGTAGAATAACACAACACCAATTTTAAAGTTTAATTGTTGCCAGACCGATTGATTTCATGTTCATAAATCTGGCAAACATTTTCACCATAAAAAAATTGGGGTAAGCTTGAAATCAGCTGACAGCTATAACATTGTTCAGAGTTCATCTTGTGAGTACCATACACTTCTGGAATTAGGATTTTTGGTTGGATCTAGCATACCAACCTTGATAAGATCGCAACACATTTTTATATTGGATGTGAGAAGATGTGCAGTCAGATTTGCCAACTTTTGAGAAGCATACTCTATTTGTTAGAGGAGTCAGAGTTCCACACACAGAGAGAAGTCATTGGACCCCTTCCTTTGCCCTCCTTCACAGAGAATAATGCCTGAAGCACGCTAAATACCCCCTAACAAGCATTGTATGGGCATCACCCAACACTTTCTGCACCTGTCCACCGAGCATGCAGAGCTGGTTTTGCAACTGTCTATTAAGCCTGTCATTGCAATTATTTTCAGAGTTCTAATCACAGTCAACCTGCTCTTGTGTGTCCTTGCCAAAACCCTGAGATGTTGTTCTGTCCTCCAGGTTTGCCAGAGGCGACAATGAACTCATGTATGAGAATGGCTAATCAGATTTGCCCATGTTGTTTGCAGAGATTATTATTTTATTTTTTTCTGATTTTGTGATGTAGCAGCCAAAGTGGCCATCATCCAGAAGATAACTTAGCCAATTTTGGCTAAGAAATTTCTTGTTTGAAAAAGCATCCTTCAGTACTCTGAACTACATTTTGGAACTTATTATAAAAATCTGGTGAGAGCTGGAACTTTTTTTCCCTCAAAATTTGTCAAATTTGGGCCACTTTTCCACCAAAAAACCCTCTCTATTCGTTGATTTCAGATTTTTCAGTTCAAAATTTGGCAAGAATTTTGCCAGAAAAAGTCACTGGTTGTTTGGCTAGCACCGACCAGCATAACACTTTTTTTTTGGGTTGCTGTTGTAGGTAATGGGTGTTTCTACCCTATTGCTGTCCCATGGCTGACCATGTGGTTAGCTATATACTAACCAGCCACACGTTTCTACCCACCTACTTACCTACCTAGTAGTCACCAAGTGCTTTACCTACTGACCTACCTTACATAGTACAGTAGCCTCCCGCCTAAGTACGCAACTTGAACCTGGGAGGATTGTGCGTACTTAGCCGGTAGGTGCGCACTTTAGATGAATCACTTAGTCCGTCCGTCCGTCTGACACACAGGGCGTTCCGACCCGTTAACGGTCTCTGCGATGCCGATTCTGCAACCCCCCAGAAATGAGCCGCAGAGACCGATTCTGCTACGTATTTGCTTCTTTTTTTATCTTTTTTTTTTGAATTTTTTTTTTCGGATTTTTCTCCCCTTCTCTTAAATTAACAAAAATGAAGAAAAAAAATAAAAAATAAAAAATA
>Ga0209611_10004769_pt1 | contig 23040 bp, 18 predicted proteins | sample S1TSphgellanicum_3_FD_187693 | JGI IMG/M metagenome (GOLD analysis project Ga0209611, IMG submission 187693) | Host-associated microbial communities from peat moss isolated from Minnesota, USA - S1T2_Fc - Sphagnum magellanicum MG (SPAdes) (version 2) | ecosystem: Host-associated > Plants > Peat... | reverse complement strand
AACCATATGGTAATAATAGCACCAGTGGGTTTTTTTTTTTGCAAATTGTTTTTGTTTGTAGCCAAAATGGCCATCATCTGTAGGAAGATGTGGAAAAAGTGGGCAATTATCTGAAGGAAGATTTAGCCAAACCTGGCTACAAATCCAAACATGAAAGCACAAAGCGTTAGGGGTGGCTGGAGTGGCGTAGCCATGGGTTACCCACTAGTTTAAAATAGTTTCAGGTCCAGTTCTGGTTCAGTTCTTGAAAAAATAATAATTCAGGTTTCAATTCTGGTTTCGGTTTTGGAAATCAGACCCAGTTCTTGGTAACCTGCTCTGAAACTGGTGGTTAACTGCAAGTTAACCCCAGTTCTAGACTTTTTTTTAATTCATGTTTGGTTCTGGTTCGATTTTTACTAACTGAAACCCGAACCAGAACCAGCAGTTCTAACAGGCCAAACCAGGTAAATACTAATTACCGAACACTGGTTTTTAAACCATGTCTGAAAAACTAGTTTTTAAATGCCTAAAATCAGGGTCGAAATGTGATGATTTTAGAAAGTTTAGATTGAAATGGATTTTTTTGGTGTTCAGAGTGTGGACACAGTAGATAGATGTCCAACATCTTGTCTATTGGCAGGGCCAGTGTGTTTGTGATGCCTTGTTCTTATAGAGTGTGAAGTTGCTGCGTACAGCAGATATGCAAAGTCACCCTAAACCCTAAACCTAAGCAGCCTTGGTTGCTAGATGACCTTTTCCTTGCTATATCCAAAAGCTTACAAAGGTGTGTTGCCTACAGCATCCAAAATAGTTGCAAAATTAATTCCCCATCCACACCCATAAACCATCTCCCACAGTGAACTAGCACCCACCGGCACTCCATCCACCGGATGCCCGTTATTACTCAGTTGTGGATGAACCTCAACTGAGTTAATATTTGGTTGCACCTTGGTAACCAATTCTGTAGGAAATAGGTCTCATACATAGGTAAGTAGGAAAATAGGTAACTACTAAGTAAGTCGATGGTTTATACATATGTAAAGGTTATTTTTACTACCTACCTACTAATAACCTGCTTGTGGGTCGTTAGTAGGTAGGTAGGGGAAAAACAAAAAGCAACTGGGCTAACCACCATGGTTAGCTAGGGAACTGAAACTCAACAGAAAACTGTTTCCTGACCACTTATCATTCATGCTTTCCACCAACCATATGACTGGTTCAATCGTGTTAAACATTTGCCTCGCTTGTAAAATTATTTTAAATGTTAATCTAGACATGAAAGTCTATTGAACTTGAACTTTGGTCCTAGAAATCCCCTCATTCATGAACAAATAAATGTGCATAAACATTCAAAATAAGCTTTGTCCATTTGCTAAACCCAAAAAAATTGCAAGAGAAGCCATTAGAAGAAGAAGTAACCCAATAAAACAATTTAGGACATAGAGTCCTAGTCTAGATACATGAACTTGAAGAAATCAAGGATAGCAGATGCAATTAGCAGATCAGAGACTGTCTGATAGCCTTCACAATTTGCAGATTATGCGAGAGCATGGAGGCTTGACAATTTCCTCTCCCCATAATGTAAATGAATCCTTAGTGTTGAAAGTGTTATTAGCTCGCCAGAATATCAGCTGAATCTGTTTGCATGCACTTTACTTAATTGTCACCTTTCAGTAGACGACTTCTTCAGCTACAGGCAAACGATGTTGCAAGGTCATTCTGGTGAACACAATTCAGCCATGACATTATGACCAAGAATACTGATGCCTCTCTTGAGACCTGATAATCAAACTGCCCAACCTGCTCTTCGACAGAAAATTTGGGTCTTTGCAGGTCAACTACAGTGAAGCATCACATTGAATCACTTCTGTCAAATACTAAGCAGGTGGCATTTACATGTGTGGACTTCACATGTGCTGCAAACACCATCTTCCAAACTCTATAAGCACTTCGCTTGCAACATTCTCAACTGCTGATTCTATGCTTTCAGGACATATATAACGCTCTCATTTCCTTATTCTGTAGGCATGGTTTCATTGCTCTGAGCAAAACACTGATTCAAAACAAAAACCCACAAAAAAACAGAGTTCTTACTAGGTCAATATTTACCACCTCTCAGAAACTAAACACAACTCTAAGTCTACCATCACTCCTATCTATTGAGGGTTCCAAATCAAACTACATTCACAAGCTTGTCAAATCTGGAAGTCGAAGGCAGGCAAGGTAGTCATGACAATTTCTACAACCTCAAATGTGACAAGAGACGAACAGAGCTTGTTGGATAGTGTGGCAAGGAGCAAATTTTAAATGAATCAATCAAAGTGGAAAAACGTAATTTTGTCCATCAGAAAAAATCAATCAAGGCGTTAAGTGTGAATCACTTCAGCTGAGAAGTAACTATTGTACGAAGGAATGGGTCCATCTTTCCTCGCAATCCTTCGGTAGGGAGAGAGACATGCGCAACAAATCAGGGAAACGAAAGCTGATGGGTCTGTCGGTTACTCTTGTAATGAAAACATAGAAAAACAACCGAGCGAAGGAACGAAAGAACACAAGAGGAAGAAGACCGGGCCCAACAAAGCAGAGCTGGTTTAATCTCATAGTGAGTGGCGGAATGCGTTGGTTGGAGCAGTATATGAACAGTCCGGCTGACCTCCAACAATCATACTTTTCTCGGCCTTTTGGCTACGATGAAGTATAGTATCCGTCCCTACCAGTTTAATATCTGATACGAGGCTCATCGAGCCTCATGGTGTTAATCTTATCTTTCTTGGGGGTAGGTGCGCGCCTGGTAGCCTGCTGCCTGGACCCGCGCGTGTCGGCTTGGCCTTGCACTACTTCCTAGGCATGCGCACCCCCGCCTTCCTACGGGGCACCCAAATAACAGAAATCGCAGTACTGGTGGACAATTGCAAAGTCTCCATTAGTCGAGAAATATGTGAGGGTTGTGTAAACGCCAGGTTGGGCAAGTGGCAGAAAGCTCCAACCGAGTATCATCCCGGGTATCAGAGTTTATAACAGTGCTCATAAAGATAATCAAGTATCCGGACTTGATATGTAAACCTGGTTATCAAATAATCAAATACCTTGTTACTATATTAACCTTTGGACTTTTTGAAATTGCCCAGAACCGCCAGTTCTTGGTGGTGCTTCGATTCTGAAAATGTTCAAGTACCCGGACCCGACCTGACCTTTCTTTGATCCTTGATTTTTTCCAAATACCCGGAACCAGTGGGTATTTCAAAATTCAAATTCTTGCCTTGTCCCTCCCCCCCCCCCCACTGCACATTGGTATATACCATGTGCACAAACTTTTTATGGTCATTACCCCCTCCCCTCCAAGGTACCCATCATCTTCATAAAGTGAGAACAAGTTTGAACTTGGTCAGGTGCGCCTCACAATGAATTTTCCTCAAATTGCTGAAATTCTCTTTGCTTTTTGGGTATGATCTGAGCAGGGAGAAAAGAGCTGGCATCTGTTACTGGATCAATCATACAAGAGACTCAGAGAAAGTAAAGATCAGAAGCATATAAGTGCTATCAAATAGCAGCCTTCTCGAATGTTACAATTCTGAACAGCTGAACAGCAATGGTACATTTTACATGTCAACAAAAACTGAATGCTTTGTCTGAATTGTTTTTGCTTTTCACCTTGACAGTGACTACAGAAAGAGGGAAACAAGAGGTTTTTCTCTGCAATTTTTGTACTGCCAATAACTAACTGCTTATATTCAATCACCTTAAAATCTAACTCAATAATAACTATTGCATGTCAAAATGCAAACTGGAAAATATCAGTGAACTCTTGATCCAACCTTGGCTGCTTCCTCCTCTGCTTGTCGCCATGCAGCCTGCAATGCAGCATTTAGTGGGATCAAAAGACTTGTTGCTTTCCTCAGACAATAACTCTCTGATCTGATTTCAGCAATGTGTGTCATAGTGACACATCTGAAGGAAGTCTCTTTCAATTTAGCAGCAAGGATGATCAGTAAGACATATATACCTGTTCTTGTTCAAGTTTTGAAACATGCCGTTTGAGTGTATCACCTAGGCTGATCCCTGCCCACAGATCTTCAATCTCCTTGGTCTTAAAAGATGGCCTCCGTCTTTCCCATGGATCCTGTGCCATTGCCTGCTTCTCCATCTCCAGTTTCGACAACTTCTGAACAGCTACATCAGCCAGGCCAGGCGGCATAACTTCTTTTGCAACACTTCCATTATCATTGGCCTCCACATCTTCTTTATTTGCAAGATCAGTAACCGCAGCAACAGCAGCAGCAGTAGCACTCTCAGCTTTGCAACTTTCAGAAGTAGAGTTTGTCTGCCCACATAGTAGCTCTGCAGCCTTTGCAGCCTCTTTCTCTCTTTCTAGCCTTGACTTATGCTTCACAAGAATATCACTTAAGCTGCAACCTGGGGCACTATTGAAAGTGGTGTTGTTTCTCGCTTTCTTGGGTGGGGAAGCACTGGATCCATTTTTATTGTCTGATGAGTGGCTCATCCTCCTTGCCCTGGCAGCTTCAACTTCCTTTTCAAGCTTTGACTTATGCTTGATGAGAGATTCATTCATGCCAAGTTTTCTTGACATTGACACCCGTCTGTCTGTCCTCCTTGCAAAATCTTTCTCTTTCTCTTCCCTTCCTGCTGCTAGTTGCTTCTCTGTCTCAAGTCGAGACATCTTCTTCACACCCATCTCTCCAAGGGTTCAATGTTCTAGTTCACTGGTGCTAAGACAGAATTCGCTGGTGGTGGCTCAAAGGCTTTAGATTCAAGAGCCTGCTGCTTTTCTCGCTCCAGTCTGGACAAATGTCTAACAAACATGCCACCCAAATCAGGGACATCACTCACAATGACACTGAGCCTTCTTTTCTGTTCCTTCCTTCCGCCATCGGCAGCAGATTTAGCAGCAGCAAGAGCAGCTGCTTTCTCAGCTTCCAAGCGTGAGACATGCTTCACCAATATATCTCCCAAGCCACCACCAACCTCAGTCTTGGTTCCCAATTCTTGCTCAAGATTCTCCTCTTGTAGGAGATCACTCAGACCACGAGTTGCAACAATAGTTGCAAGTGCAGTACACTGCTCTGGCTGTAAGTCTTTCACCCGCACAAGCATGGATTCAACTAAAGGATTTTCTTGTGTAGCACCACCCTCCACATGAAAGTCCCCATTACATGATGGTGTGGGTGTTGGCAATCCATTGAGTTCTGCACACAGAAATCAAACCTAAAAACATTCAACACTGAATGGGGAACATCAACATGTGAGTCTATTGCAGCAGCTAGTCATGATTCTCAGCTATGAACAGAGTGTATTACCATGGTTTGCATCATTGTCTTGTTCTTGCTCTGACAATTGATCCACCCAAGTTGGTGGAACACTAGAAGCAGCAGACTCTCCAACTAGCTGCTGTGCAGCAACTATGCTTGTTGCATTCAGAAGCTCCCTCAGACCTGCTGCTTCCTCCAAGTCATTCATACGCCGTAGCAATGCAGCTTTCAAGGCAGCAACAACCTCCTTGTCAACATCAAATGCTGTTTCCAGTGCAGTGCTTATGTTGTGATGGGAATTTGATGATGGGTCAAGCTCTGAGACAAGCCTAGGGCTGCGTGGATTGTTGCCCAGTATGACCCCTAAAGCTGCAGCAGCTGCCAAAGCTTCAGCTGCTTTTTTCTCCACTTTCTGAAGCTCCATAGCTGCAGACATGTAAGGTAGCCTGCAAAGAGGAAATAAGAGGGTAAAGTGCTTAGAACAATATGGGAGAGTCCTGACAAGGGAAGAAGAAGAAGTATTGCAGTTTGCTAGAGAAAGTGTCTTTCATGTTGAAGGAAGGAAGCACCCACCCTGCTGCTTTGAGTATACGGCACCAAGAAGCCTCCACTAGTGCAGCCTTGCGAGCTTCTGTAGCTTGCTTAGCTGCTACTGCTGCAGCACGCTTTTCTCTCTCAATGCAGGACAAATGCAGATTTGCAGCTCCCAGTGTTTCGTCCAATGATGCAACAGTGCCTCCCTCTTTTTGCTGCAGATCATCACAATGCAGGTGCACATGAGACACTCAGAACAGGTGAACTCCTAAGTGCAATTTCCAGCAATTCAGTAAAGCAGGGTTTCTTCAGAAATGCAACAAAAGGGTTTCACCAGAAATACAACCAGAGGGTTTCGGCAGAAATGCAACAAAAGGTTTTCCCCAGAAATGCAACAAAAAAAGGGTCTCTTCAGAAATGCAACAAAAGACACTTAAAGAGATTTGACAAGAACCAGAAAAAATCTCAACCTGGAGCATGCGGATCTTGCGCTCCAGATAAGATTCCTTCTTCTGCCCTCGGGGAAACCATCCCATTGGAGTCACCCGACGGAAAGGACCTCTCAAAGTAGAAGTACTAGGCTCTGGAACTCCTGCTGCTGGCACCGCCGCCCCTTCAGAATCAACTTGCAGGAGAACTCGACCAGCAGGGCCTGATGAAAAGCTTTGACTCTTTCTCACACTTGGGATATCCTTGATGGCTGCTCCATCAGCGGAAGAAGACAGAGCAGTAGTCATGGCCTCCAGAGCTTGGTTTACAATCTCAGCGTTCACCGTTTCCTCATGGCGACGCTTGCTCCCCTGCCACTCTGCTTTGCAGATCACTGATCAGGCTTCTGATGTGGTAGGATTCTGGCTATATGTTTTCCTGAATACTGTGTGTCAAAGCTTCGAAAATTCTAGAGAGTAAGGGACTTACTGTCATTTAGCTGCTCACACTGAGACTTCACGTGCACTTCCATATCCAGAAAAAGCTGATGCAGCTCCTGCAGGCTCTTTGCGATCTCTGCCACAGCATCATGTCGCTGTTTGATTTCCAGAATGGCCTCAAGGACTTGATCCCATCCCTGTTCATGGATTGCGATTTGAAGAAAATTCTCACTCTCCCCAGTCTCAATGATCTTCCCTACAGTGACATTGTCCGGCTTTTCTCCTGTGATTGCGATGTACCTTCCAGAACACAAAGAATACAAAACCTCAGGAAAGATTTTGAAGCAAGTTATTTTCATGTACAGAAGAAGAATGGCACAACACTTGCGCCGCAACTTGCGTTTTTTCTCACAAGCTTGTTGTAGAATCCAGTAATAGGATAGAACAAGTTACAGATCCTTATGGAACTCTCTAAGGTTTTCGCTACATCCAAACGAAAGCTTACGAGCAGTACTGAGAGAGCAAAAGCTTCAACAAGCTGTTGCATTGGGATCTATACCTGTGTTCAATTGCGTCTCTGTAGCCGTCCATCACACTCTGCCGCAACATTTGAGAATCGTTCATGAGATCCTTCAGGCTTTTCCTCAGAGTAGCGGTGATGGCTGTCCGGGCGTGGTGGTCACCGGTCTCAGTCTCTGGAGGCTTATTATTATTATTACAGACCATAATCTTTGCCCTGTCCCGATCCTCCAACTTCGCCCCGATTCTCCTCGCGACGCTGTTCACCTGAAACACACGCAGATACAGACTTCAACAACGATCTTATCAACAGACTTCAATCTTTTATCTTCTGTTTGCAAAAAAGATAAAAAGGAAATGCGTGTGTATCTATCTTCGTCTGTTCAAGACCCTCTCTATTGCGCCAGCACAATCAAGAACTGCACCCAGATACAGCATCCACTCTCTTTTCTTCTGTTGCAACAACGATCAAGAGTAAATGCTGTGTGTATCTATCTTCTTCTGTTTAAGATCCTCAACTATGCTCCATCACAATCAAGAACTGCAAACCTCCGACCCTTTATTGTACACAGCCTTGCACAGAAATAACATCATCAAGAAAGTTGTATGTATTGTTTTTCTGTTCAAGATTCTTGATGTTCCATCGTTGTCACTGGTACCGTCGTCAAGAACGACAAACTCGCTGACAGAAGCAAGAGAACAAGACAGTACGTTTTCTTCTATCGACAAGCTGAACATACAGCGATGCAATTGCATATCAGAAAGAACGTCGGAGTCCAAACTGAGCGTGGCTCCGTTACAATCAAACAAGTTCCGTCAATTGATGGAAATGTCTCGAGACGACGTTGGATGTGACAATGGATACTGGCCTCGTACAGATCGATCATCAAGAAACGACCGTAGTTTCCTTCTCTCCGTAACCATGCAACTGATGGATGCAGTGAAACTGGGGGGGGGGGGGGGGGAGGGGATGTTGTAGATTGAGCGAGGGATTGACGAGAACTCACAAGCGCAATGTCATTGTTCATGCGGTGCCACAAAGTCCTCAAGCTGTCGGTTCGGTGCAAAGCCTTGGACTCGTTGTTAGCATTCTCCACCCTCACAAAGATCTCCTTCACTCTCTCCATCTCGCTCTCGATCTCCGCCAAGAAACGTCGTGCTGCCAAGTCCGGCTGTTCGTCCATGAATTCTGAATTCACAATCTCCTGCTTCATCATCTCCACATCCTGCAGCTTGCTGCTGCTCTTCTTCACTTCCACATCGCTCATCATCCCCTCACCAAACCCAACTTGCACCAAATCCTCATTCATAGCTGCTATACTACTGCTCCTCCTGGTTCTGCTGCTCCTCCTCCTCTTCCGCACGCTCCAAGCGGAAGCAACAAAACAAAATCTTTTTTCGTTGTGATCGAGAGATGCCCGCAAACAAGATTTCGTGTGTGCGAGAGAGAGAGAAAAGAGAGGAGATGCAAACAAGAGTGCGAAATGGCGAAGCACTGGCGATTTGTTGGCGAAATTCGCATCGCCGCAACGGTCGGGAGCGCGGGCTGCGGCGGCAGAGCGTGCGGGTTCAAATCCTCGCAACGGTTCTTTTCCACACACGGTAATAATAATAAAATAATAATAATCACCAAAAATATTACTACTACAAATAATAAAAATAAATAATAAAGAAGTTATTAGAAAAATCCAAACAAATCAGCTCCTCACCAAATCAAGGTTACCGTGGTCAAAATAACTTACCTCTAGTTGAGGTGCTTCTTCAGAAAATGAAAAAGTGTAGGGTCTTTTGTTTGTGTCTAAGAAGAAGGCCTTAAATAAGAAGAAGGGGTCCCCAAATTTGGGGGAATTTGGGGCCCTTTCAAATTGCCTTATGAAGGGGCCCAAGTTTGTGGCCGTTTTAAAAGGGATCACTAATTAAAATGAAGGTGACCCCAAAATTGGGAATCTGGGGCCCTTGCAAATTGCCTTAAGAAGGGGCCCCAAGTTTGTGGCCCTTTCAAAGGCCTTAAGAAAGGGGCCTGCAAATTTGGGATTTTGTGGCCTTTAAAGAAAGGGCTCTCCTAATTGGGGAATTTGAGGGCTTTCAAAGGCATTAAGAAGGGGCCTTAAATTGGGGAACGTGTGAGCTTTCAAGGCCCTTATCCATTTTTACTTTCCTATCTAAACTCATAATGTAATGCTTTCTAAGCTTTCAATGTAAATGGAGCTCTTGGGCTACAACACCTATTCCAATTAACTTTGAAAATTTGCACATATAAATAAGGTGTATATCATTAATGGAGAGGCATGTTTTGTTTTGTTTTTTTTAATTTGGGGCTTTTTAGTTAGGGACAAAGGTGAATTATTTTATGAATAATATCCCCTTAAATATTGCAATGGGTATTTTGAACGTATGAAATTCTTACCTTTTACTCATTATTTGAGGCATATAATATATATTTCAGTGACAATGTTTCATTGGAATTGGTTTATGTAGGATGGGATTTTTGTGAATGTCACTGTGACAATTTCAAAATCACTTTGGATTATAATTTGTCATAGATCAAATTTCATTTTAGAATCATTTCTTGTTGCATTGTTTACACCCTTTCATTATTATTTTTTGGGTCTATTTGTATCTTGTTGTGAACTTATTTAATGAACTAGACGAGAATGAAAAAAAAAAAGAACAAAATGACATATAGTGAATTTTATAAAATTTTATCTTTTAAAAAGACAAATTCAATTATAACTAGATTATTATTTCCACAAACAATAATTTAATCATTGTCAATAGTAGTGCAAAGCAATGTGGAACCCATATATATATATTACTCACAAACATGAATGATGATAGTAAACAATAATAAAAAAATTTAAATGACTTGAAAAACAAAAACATCGTTTGCACCAAATTACAATAACTTCAAAGCAACATTTGTCTTTGTCACACCACAATTGAAGATTAGATTAACCATGTTATTGTAATGAAATTGTTGGCAATCCTACCTTGTGTTACACATTCCAAAGAAATGAAAATTGATAATTGATTGAACAATCTTGCACAATATATGCATGCATTAAAATCTAAAATTGATTATCAATTGTTGTAACCTTGTCACAAATAATAGCAAGATAATTTGATTCCCCAAAGACCTCTTTCATCTTGGTTTTGACATGCATATACATGAAATCCACCATACCCCAAGTGGCAAAATTTGTTCAATGTTATCTAAATGGAAACACTAGTAGAAGTTCTACATGTGTTATAGATGGTAGGCAACAACCACAAAGGGTTTACATGCACTGCAGACGGTAAGCAATAGCCACGAAAGGTCTACATGCCCTATAGAACATAAGCAATAACTACAAGAGATCTACATGGCTATGGGTCTTTTTTAGGTCTACAGAGGATAATAGTTGTTGTAGGATGCTAATTGTAACATGATGGTAGGTAAACAAATGGCAATCCCTACCTTCAAGACTTTCCATTTTTCTTTTTATTTCTTTTCTACTTAACAACCATTTTTTTGGTGGTAATTAGGTTGAAGGATCCCATGGTTTTATAACTCCCAAAGTTAAACATCTTCTTCTATCTCTATGGTTTTTTTGATGATTTGTAATCATGTTTGTTTTAAATTATGCACTAATCTTGGGAAGAATGCCCAAAATTGGTGTCTAGTAGCTCTAAAAATTTATTTCTTTGAATTTCATCGCAAAGGAGTTTTAAAAACATGATCTTAATCACTTTTAGGTATGTAGGGAAATTTGATGGAAAAGGTAAAAAACTTTAGGGGATTAATTGGCTAGTTTGTTTGTGGCCTATTCCATTCAAGTTCAGTATACTTGGATTGTGTTTTGTATTGATGTACATGCTAGTTGAGTATCTATTCACTTGAGAGCTCTGAGCATTGTGTCTATTCATTGAGAAATGATTCGAAGAATTTGAAGATCAATAAGTAATTTGTCGATGAATTGAAATGTTTGCTTGTTCACACCATCTCTAGTTCTTGTTCAATGTTGTGTGTTAGTTAGGTTCAATAAGGGTAGAATGGAATATCTTGAGGGAGTTATGTGAGTCAATTGTTTGAATGGCAACAATGAAAGCTCACGATAACTTGATAAAAGGGAGGTCTAGAATGTGTTAACTCATCAATATCCATTGTTTTAGTGAGTTTTTGGTTTGGTATGATCTCAAAGAGAGGATTCGATTTTGTATGGCTCCTATATGAATGAATGCAAGTTTATTTGTTATTGTTGTTGATAGTGGTTACATATTTATGTATGCTTTCCTTTTTGGTTATAGTTCCATCGATGTCCAATATTTTTGGACATCATTCAAGGCCTCTTCAACAAGCACAAAAAACAATGAACATGTTTTTAGATAAACTATCAAAGTTTGTGTTGTTCATTGCAACATTATCTTGGAACATCTGAAGCCAAGCGTGAGGAGGGTGAAATAAACGGTTGTTAGTTAAACTATTAAAGTTGTGTTTCATTTTCATGCAACGTCTCAATCCAAATGTGACGATAACAAGGGTGAAATAAATTGAGAAAGTATTGCAACTTCTGTTATTTACAGTGCTATAGTTTGTATTCTTTGGGTACCTTGGAGGGGAGGGGGTCATCAACAGTTTTTCAGTTTTTCAATGCCATCTTTCTTTTTTCTGTGCAGGAATATGATCAGATTTTACCTGAAGCAAAGAAAACTTCAGCAACTCGCTGATGATTTCAAAAGCAAATTCAGTGCGCCTCAGCATCTGATGAAGTTAGTTTTTGTTCTCAGACCATGAACAAATCTGTTTCTTAAATCTCTTGTCAAATATAGTTTTTTCAATCTGGTCTTCCTTCTTGGTCAATCTGGTATTCTTTGCTGCTGCTTTCAAGATGCTTCTTCGTCTTCTTCTTGACTAGTTTTGAAAAAGCTCTTCTTCAACTTTCCCCTGGGAAATTCCTGATCTGTAAATGGGAGCTGTAGAAGGAGGAGCTGTAGGAGAGGAGGAGGAGGAGGAGGAGGAGGAGCTGTAGAAAAATGTACTCACTAGAGTTCAACTTCATCCATGTAGTTAAGGATGCTAATTGATGATTTAGTGGGTTTATTCAATTTCATGGTTTAATGCCATCTATTGCTGGAATGGATTTCTTTCAATATGGGTTTAGGTTCGTTGGCCTATTGCAGTGCTTGACTTTGGTCCAATCCATCTAGGTTGTTTCATTCCAATGGAAGCACCATCTATCTATCCATCGAAAGGATTGATCAATGTGGTTATCAGTGCATTGGTTGAACCAGCACCCACATCAGTTGGTTCCATGGTAAGAATCCAAAATCCATTTAAATTATTTCTAGATATTTCATTTTGCTTAGTGTAGTTTTAGGACGGTTACTTACCTGAATTTTGAGCTGTACCTCTTGAAATGTGGAAGACACAGCTCTCTGGATTTTCGAAGGTACAGTTTTTTTTCATTTTTTTCCTTTACTTTCTCTTTAAAATACTTTTTATGTTTACTTTTTTTGTGTCTTCTCATTATTCAAACGGATCTCCTCGATAGATGCAATTTTGACATCTAAAGTTTAGGTCAAGGACTTTTTTTTAAAAATCTTTTTGACGAAATTCTTTTTTTTAAAAGTGTAGGTGAAAAGTTACTATTGCCATAATTTTATTTTATAAATTTACATAATTTAATTAATTGCCAGGTTTGTCTATGTATTAAAGGATGAATCACGAGTTTTTTTTACATATTCCTACAAGAAATCGTCATTTTGGACTACTAAAATGTGATTTGTTTGGCTGTGACCTCATAATCAATAATTTATAAATTTACTGTGAAATTATTATTTTATTTTATAAATTATATATATTTTGGTTCATAGTCAGATTTGACTGTATATTAAAGGAGCAATCCAGAGTTTTTCTCCATATTCCTGTAAGAAATCGCCATTTATTCCTATATATATCCTAATTTACTGTACACATGTTGCAAATCTTTTTGCACCCATTGCACACATTTTGATCTTTAAATTTCAGTGACTAGTAATTGGAACTGGTATATGAGAGATTTTTTTGGAATTTTTCATATAGTCATGCATGGACCCTTCCAAAGATAATTTCAAAAATAACTACCTCATTTTCATATTCGAGCTTAACCATTTTATTTCTTTTTTAATAACTGCTTCCTTTTCTTATGAACTTTCTTAATAATTATTTCCCAACTTTCTTAGTAAATATCTTTATTTTATAACTATTTCACTCTTTTTTCCTATCCTCTAACATGGATATAAAAAGACAAATTAACATATGCCTTTTCATGTCCATCAAATGTATATTAATTTAAATTTAACTTGACATTGACATAAATAATGATGAATTATTGAAAACCAAATGAAAACGGAGGAAAAAATAAAATAAGAGAATTTTCGCTGCTAAATTTACAGTGAAAAGTGGATCAACTTGGTCTGGTTTAGGGTTTAGGGAGCCTCTCATTGTTTGAAATTTGCGATGTCATTTTAGGCGGGGCTATGAATTGTCAATTGTCAATTTCACCAACTGTGTAATAGAACTAACATGAAGCTGTATTATACAAAACAAACATTCACCAACTGTGTGATATGTGTGATGAAACCCTGCCAAACTTTATAAAAAGAAAGCACCCAAAGTAAGTAAACGAGAGAAAAAGAAACACTGTGTAATAGAACCAACATAACATGAAGCCAATTGAACTTCTCTAGTGGGTAGTTGACACAATTTTTGTGATTTTTTTAACTTGCAAATCTGTTTTATGCTTGAAAACTAAATGATCAAATGTGGTTTATTCTTTTTTTTTTCCTTTAGAAAAAAACTTCCATTTTCAACACCACAAACTTGAAACGCTTGCAAATTAATTTTCTAACCTTCAATAATACATGAAAATAAATGAAAACTGTATTTTGCCACAGGTTTACGGTTATATAACAAAAACATATCCCAAGAAAGAGTTTCACTATTATGAAATTAAATTCAATCCATTAATCTAAATCTAAACTGATCGGGTTCAGGGTTTTTTTTTTAAAAATTCCTCAAGTAGGTGCAATGGTTAGGATCCTTAGCAGTAAATGGCCACTGTCCCGCTGAACAAGTAGATCTTTTTTGGAATCTTGCCTAGTTCTGGCGACCTACAGTAACACACTGTGTAAATCTGGCGACTTCCAGCTTTTTTTTTCTCAAAATGTGGCGAATTGTTTTTTTTAATTCCCAAATTTTCCATTGTTAGATTCGCCAGCCCATTTTTTGTCGCCAAGTGACGAAAACTCGCCACAAAATAAAACTCTGATCTGGTTGGCGAGGAATAATTATATTTATATTTATATTTTCTGCTTAATGAGAATCACAATTTTTTTTCAATGATAGTATTGCATTAATGTAGTGTGCCTGTGTCATTGCAAAACCCACCCAAGCTTGTCAATGTTTAACACACATATGAACTTTGTTCAATGCCTCCACATGTTACAGGGCACTGTTAGTTTTCTTTATAACATCTCATATACAGAAGAGAGTGTGTTATACTGTCATTTCCCAACATAACCTTCACTGTTAAATGTGATAAAACCATGCAATAACTTCTTCTTTTTTCCATAACCTTCGCCACCAAATGTGGCAATGCATAAAGTTCACAAAATATTTTTCAACATACGGTATCAAGCTTGTGTGAATTTAGTATTAAATTCAACATCCGTGGATTTTAAAGTAACAATGGTGAATTTCAAATTACACTTATAGCAATGTGAAGAATGTAATATGTTTATTTTACAAGTTTTATACAGTTTTGCATCATTTTTCACAGAAAATAAGTATGTATCAAAACTTTGCACAACAAATTTACATTTTTATATTTAAAAAATTGGAGTGAGAAATACTAATATATTCTACCCACAAGATCTTTGTTTATAAAGTGTTTGTGTGTATGAGCATGTGTTACTTTTCACACCAATATTTTGTTCATTGAAAGGAGATGTTTTAAAATTTAAACCCATCATCCACATGACAAAACACTATTTTACAGTGTAACAATTCATTCACCCTAATTGAACAAAATTGTTCAATTGTTCAAAACATTAGATGTAACAACTATTGAGAATGATGTGGCATGGTTGTGAAGCACATTTCCTTTTTTCTTTCTAGTCAGTAGACATGAATGTGGCAACACTCTCTGCCCCCCAAAAAAACAGTTTTCTGCCACAATTTGATTGATTTTAACAGAACATGCCCTTTTCAGAAAACTATTTTGCCTTTCAAGAAATTTCCACCCACAAAAGAAATACCAGTCCACATGAGAAATCATATTCAAAGGAACATAGTGGAGGCCCCCACAGCTTCTTGTATCGTGGCCCAAAATAAGCCACTTCTTGTTGCCATATGTCAACAATTTTGTGTACCATCAACAAATTGATCAGGAGATATGGGAGGTCTCTCTGCCTTGGTGACATTTGCTTGCAACTCTGTGAGGGTGAACATCTTTGCCTAAGTAAACTTGTCAATGAGCATTCTTACTTAAGTCTACTAAAGAGAAGAAAAGTTAGCACCACCACTTTTCTGTGTGCCAATTTCCATGACCAGGAAACTCTGAATTCTGCTGTTAGTTATAGACTTGGTGGGCTCTAGCAAGGCTCTAGCAATTTGAACCCTCCCTCAATTTTCATCAAGCCCAGGCATTGATAGGTGCACCTCTAGCAATTTGAACCCTTCCTCAATTTTCATCAAGCCCAGGCATTGATAGTACCCAAAGTTTCCATCTATGTTGATTGTAGATAGATGCAGCTGTTGCTTTACAACCCATTTGAACTACAACAAATTTCATAAATCTAGCTTATATAATGCCAAAGACTTTGTGTAAGGAAGTAGAACACCACACCAATTCCCATCACTGGATCACACAACCAGCCCTGGTCATCAGTATTGTCTAGCAGCCTGACCCTAGCAGTCTATCACTGGCACCGCAAGGCTTGACCAGGGCTCATGGGAACACTGAAATCCTAAACAGATTCTGTGCATGGACAACATCCTAACTCTTTCACTGTTGAAAAATTGTGACTTAGGGAGTTTTACCTCAACAAAATCACCATAAAACACTTCTCTTGCCACTTCATATAAAAGAACACCAGAAGCAAAACATACCATGTCAGCGTCTGAAATGGAAGTTCACAACAGTTGCTTGCAAAAATGACTGCTGAACTGAAATTGCAAATGGAAAGACAGGGTGAAATAAAAATGAGGCAACTCGCCTAATGTGCCCATCATTTGCTCCAAGCTCCAATCCTGCAAATATCAAAAATCAAATATCAAGATTGGATTTCCCAGCAACCCATATTCACATCACTACACAAGTTCTGAGGAGGATCTAATGACAGCCAATATCTCTACCATTTGTCAAAAGGAATACAATATGTGTTTTGTCATATTTAATGAAAACTCAGGGTTTCAGAAGCACTCCACCCTTACCAGGGTTGATTTTGAACTTAAGAGTGTTGGGCCGGCGCCTTGATATGAACTTGATAGGATGTTCCATGCAGGGCTTGTGGCGATCAATGGCAGATATAAACTAAACAACCATCACAAAATTGCAAATTGTTAAAAACAAGCTTTGGACATAGTATTATTGATATGAAACAAATTGTGGACATGAAGCAGTCCAATTGTGCAAAGGGAATAATTGGCTGACAATCATGAAATATTGCAATCAGCAATAATTGGCTGACAATCATTTATAATGAAGACTCGTGAAACTAACCTTTTCATCATAATGAAAGAGGTACTGATCAAAGTATGCCGATGGACTTTGTGACTGACAATTAAAAGGCAGTAAGGAAAGAGTCCTTCTGATCACCTGCATGCAAACACAAGCTTCTCAGGCCTAGATTACAAAGGCCTACAACTCCAAATGTTCAAATATTGTTAGGGGAGAGTGAATTTGAGTCCTCATGTGTCCCCTGTCATACTTTAGAATGGAAGGTTATTGGATCTCCCCATACTGTAATAACTTTTAATTTGGTTCTGTAGACAAAGCTGTCTCCCAAATCTTGAACATCCAGATATCTAACTCACTGAGTCAACAACAGAAACTCAGAATCATGTTCTGTGAATTATAAACATGCCTCATCTTCAAATCTGGAGCTGTCCAGTGCATGACCAACTAGTCAAAAAACACGTGTATCAGGACTAAAGTACGGTGATCAGCTACAGGTCCATTTGTAACAGGGTGATAGTACACCAAGTGTCATAAGACATAAACTCTTCAGGTGGAGGCCAAAATGAGAATCAAAGCAAAAGGGAGAAAGGATACCTGTGAAAACTGGTAGCTTCTGCTAGTGACACACGTGGTCTTCTGCTTCCTCAATTGCTCCTGAGAAAAAATGTTGTTTCCATAACTTGAGATGAAATTCATATATGTTGGGATTGGAAGGGCCATTCGGAAATAATCGTAGTAATGCTCCACCAACTGCAACATCTCCTCTGCTGAATTCTGGTCAATGCAGAAGAAAGCAGAGCCAAAAGTAGCACCGTTACACTCCAGATCTTACAAAGAATCACTAAAGCAATCCACCATTGACCCTGAAGCCAATTGACACATGATAATCAAAGCTTGAGCATATGATTCAAACAGCAGCCACAAGAAAAGAATCCTGCACTTGCACCCCTGCAATTTGCAAGGCAGAAGGCAAAAAGAGTTTGTAAAGTATACCAACTGCTGCATACCTGATAAAATGCAAGAATCTTTGTTGTCTCCAAGTTGTACACTGCAAGAAATGATGTTTGCTGCGAGGTATCTATGTTCCGTTGTTGTAACTGTGGAAACCCATCATCCATCATCAGCAAACAATCTCACTAACTCCATCTGTCAAGTGCTACACCACAAATGACCTCATAAGAGAAGAAGATACTGTTGAAATGACAAAGACAAAATATGAAAGCATAATTGAGTTAATTGAACTTACCAACCCATCAAGACTGCCAAACTTGATGAGAAGATGGTGTCGATCCAAAAACTGCACCTGCAAACATTGCATAACAATACATGAATTACAGTCATGATCCTTTCCAGATGACATCAACTGTCTAATAAGTCATTCCCAACAGGCAAGAAAGATCAGTTGTAGGTTTTGGTTTCAGGGTCTCATGAGTAACACGCCTTCCACATCACCAGATCCACATAATGCTGAAAGTGATAATAGAATCGCTGGAGTAGCCGTGCTCTCTGCTCACATGAACAGAAAAAGCAGAAAAGTAAGAAACTACAGGGAAGCTTATCTATGAGGTTGCAGAGAAACTCCACAACACTTTGAAGGCAACATGAGTGTGGTCATACCCTTCTGAGTATCACTCCCAAAAGTGTCAGACCATCACCTTCAACATTAATAGCAGTGAGAACATGCAATGACTCCCCACTGACATCATCAGCTCCTGACTGTGGGTGTAGATAAGTATACAGGAATGTCCCCAAAATTTGTGCAAACTAATATAAAAACATCTGTGTCTTAAGTTACCATCACAGTTCCAGAAGCAACAGGAAAACCCAGCCATGATGTTGGCTAGCACTGACTGTTGGCTAGTTGCATCTGTCCTCAAATTTACATTGAAGCTACTACACACATTATATTCTATTCCTGTAGAATCCTTTTGACTGCATTCTCCTACCTCCAACAGCACCAGAAGCAATCCACTAACACAGACATCAGCATCAACAAAGGACTACAACAATCTCACAGAACTTCCATTGAATCCCAATCCCAAAGATAAAAGAGAAGACATCGTACCACTCCAGGGCTAACATTCTCATCCTGGATCCCTTGCATGATGAAGGACAACAGTCGCTGTTTCAACCCCCCCAAAATCTGACTGCCTTCAGTCAAGACTTCCTCCTGCACAGGTGCAACAGCCCCATTGCTGGCTCCCTGAACCACATTCAGTTCTTGCATTGAGTGTGGCACTACTCCATTTCTAGTACCTGACAGCTGATGTATTCCCATAGTATCTGCAGTGCTCGTAACTCCTGCATCCCTTACTACCCCACTAGATGTAGTAGACACTCCAGCAAAAGACCCAGACGGCCAGCCAGGTTCTGCCTGTGCTCTAGCTTGTGAAGCTGGCATCAACCCCCCACTGCTGGAAATGCTCAGCCTTGTGCGCAGGTGTAAATCACTAGGTCCTTGGTCATCACTATAGCTACTAGACTCTTGCAAAGTGGTGGCATCTGATGAACCTGGGTTTGTCATGGTGCCAAAGCTCTGGCTTGCCGTGTCACTACCACTACCACTAATACTGTACAAGCTCCTGCTACTTGAAGCACTCTGGTCAAATGGAGACCCCATCATTTCAAACTGACTGAACTCCCCACCAGCAGGAAACCATCTAACCCCATTTGTCTGGGATGTGCTTGCTTCATTGCTTCTTCCATTCTCAGCTGGAAAAAGGCCCCTAAAATAACCATCATACAGCATCTCAATGTCTGCAGCCTGGCTATCACCATTGATTCCAATAGATGCACTATGGTTAATGTAGGACTGTGAGGACGCTGTGCCCAATGGGGCTGCTTCATCTAGTGCAGTCCTTGTACTTTGAGGGTGTGGTCGTTGCTGGGTAGCTAGATTATTCCATGGTTTTAAACACCAAGGCTTGCTGGGTTGTGGTGCCAATGGTACTTCTGCTATTAATACTGAGCCTCGGGCCTTACGCAAGACAGCCTGCTCCTGCTGAAATTTTGCCTCCTCCTGCCCAATTAACTGTCAGTGCCTTGCAAACACATTTATGCACAAAACAGAAGAATCATCATCTACCCATATAATCCAGTCACACCATGCAATTTCCAGCTCACAGGACAAACTAATGCACAGTTTCCTGCTTTGCCTCGCATATTTGCTCAGAGAAATACAGAGAGTGACATTCCTGCCAGCAATGCACTATTGGATGTACTGAGATCCACTATGCTTAATGCACAGGAGATGAGTAACAATGCCACCCACAAGTTGTTACTGTACCAATAACTACAAATGAAGATCTAAAGTTGGGGTCCATACTAATTACTTAGACGAGAGCAGTGGAGTGCAAAAACCTGAGACTGGGAGTTGAGCAAAAGCTCATCATCTTCACGACAAAAGTTGCCAATAGTGCGCACATCCAGAAAGAGTCCACCATCCCGGACCTGTAAAATGTGGATGCACTGGAAACGTACTGACAAAACAGCCAGCAAATCATCATGCAAGAAAACCCCTGCATTGTGTGCCAAGTGAATATAATCATCATGAAACACGCGCTGATCTGTCACCACCCCATCTGCCAACCGAACAAGAAACAATGTAGTCTTCTCAACACTTGGCACTGTGGGCACTGCACCTGTTGCAGCAGCAGGGTTGGGGTCTTGTATCGTTGATGCAGCAAAGATACCATATACATTGCTCTCAGTGGCAAGAAAGAAATCCTTGCAAAGGAGCTCTGTTTGTCCACTCACAAGAGGGATTTGGTGAAGCAATGTGAAATAGCTCTCAAATTTCTTTGCTTTGATGGGTAGCTCATCAACTGAATCAGGGGCAGGGCAGTATGATAACCAGCGGGGCCGGTAAATTAGCACATCGTGCAGATTCCTACTGAAGCAAATCAGGTACTGCCCATCATTTGTGAAACAGCGCCACAGCTGTTCCGGGCACTCCACATCATACACAGTAAAGCTTGGCACAATGTTCTCATACAGCTGCCTTGTTTTGTTTATCTGCACACACATATTCCAAAGCCAGGACATCAACATTCCACACCCATCATCCTTCACAGCTGTCATCATCACTTCAAAGAATCACAGAAATCAATACCCAATTGCCAGAAGCTGAATTAGGAACCTGATATTTGCCAACTCCATGAGAAATTCATAGCTTTCAAGGTTGGTACCACATGCAGATGCACAGACAGTCCCACTGGGTAAGAGTGAATTAAAAAGACTATGGTCCATAGTCCACACCGGATCGACTAGAGAAATGGGGAGTGTTTCAGGAGTTACTACAGCTGCAATCACTGCAAGACAGCATCTACTCTGATGTATTCCACTGAGTGGAACATAGTTCTCCTTCAAGCTTCCATACAATTGCTCTAAGTGGACAGCACTTCCATGTCCCCCAGCACACATTCTGCAGCATCTAGAGTCTATACTTTGAAAGCTCCTTGAGCTAAACATAGACATCTATATGCTTGATAAGCAAAGCATTGTCAGAACATCACAACTCTTGGAGGCAAAACATGTCTTCATTAATGTTGTTAACTTGCATTCAAGTAAGCAAACTTCAACACATGCATTCTTCTGGTCCTTAGACCCCTAACTTGCTTATACACCACCAATCCATAACCCACAACCCATTAGGGTTAACATTCATGTAAAATTTTGGAAAGGTTTTTATTACAAAAGGAAAGGTTTTCAATTTTAAACAAACCTATTTTTTTCAGCCATGTAATGCAAAATTGGAAAGAGGGTTGTGCATATTTTGTGTTAATTAACTTCAAATCGATAGAAACCTTGTTGTCATTGGTGGCATATTGAGCCACCTTGTTCATTATTCAGAGTCGTAATTCCAAAACTCCTTCGAGGAAAATTGTCGAAACGCTCATAGGGATGTAAAACAAGGGTGAGAGAGTGGGTGAAAGGGCCTGAATAGGTCATTGTGAGAAGATTCTAGAAGCAGCAAAATTCTCCAGAAACATGCAGCAATAGTGAGAAGGGAAGGAGGGAAGAAAGGAAGATGATGATGAGTATACATGAGTGTTGGGAGGCGCACGGTTGATCTGTCTTGAGAAAAGCCTATGCACAATGTTCTCACTCTGCTTCCACATTCATTTAGACCTGAAGCTCAAATCCTGCAATATGGTTGGTGTAGCACAGCACTCTTGCTGCCATGCCCACCAACACCAATACCATATGCACTCCTTCCTTCCCTCTCCCATTCCATTCCAAACTGCCGCTTCAGACAAGAAGCTAAAGGAAATATAATCCGCCAAAGACCAACCCTCTGTTTTGCAACAAACACCCCCAATAAAGAGAAGCAACAAAACAAAAGAAACACCTGAGGAGATTAATTTCTGAACCTCACATCCCCTCCCCTCCCCACAAGTCCCCCCGAGCCCTCCTCCTCGATACCTTCAAACCTCCAACTGCAAAAGAAACCCAATTTCCACAAACAAAAGCTTGTTTCTTTCTTTCACAATCCAAACAAACAAGTTGGAACAACAACAACAACAACAAAAAGAAGAAAAAGCAAACAACCGCACCAAAAACACAGAAACAAAGACGCAACCAAAACCCTAATAGCGAACACGAAACTGTGCACAAGAGGCAGATGACGAAGAAGAAGGCAAGTAGAAGTGGTAGAAGAAAACCAGTGGCCTGCATAGACACACACCACATAGACTCCAGAGAGAGAAGAGGGCATGTGCTGCAGGGATTGCCACGCCAACAGCCTTCCTCTCTCCTCTCTCCTCTCTCTCTGTCTCTCTCTTTGTTTCTGTTCTGCGAGACGATGAGCGTTGTTTCTTCATCGAATTCTTCGACGAGCTCTATACGGTTTCATCCGTTCGTCTTCCACGAAAGAACTGCTTCTTCATCCAATAATTGGATGACCTCGATTTGGTCTTCCATCCATTCTTCGTCCACCGACAACGCGGCTACTGACCACAGTTCCACCAAGCACCCGGAACCGGCGGTTATTTAAAAGTCAGAGGATCGCCGCTCCCCGGCTAGTTTCGTCGCCACAGACCACTCTGTTGACGAAGATTCATCATCATCATCATCGCAGATTTCCATTCATGTTCGCCAACTCTATTCATCGTTATCGGCGATTCCCATTCATCATCCTCGCCAATTCCATTCATCATCATCATAGGC
>Ga0209611_10004767_pt1 | contig 23042 bp, 16 predicted proteins | sample S1TSphgellanicum_3_FD_187693 | JGI IMG/M metagenome (GOLD analysis project Ga0209611, IMG submission 187693) | Host-associated microbial communities from peat moss isolated from Minnesota, USA - S1T2_Fc - Sphagnum magellanicum MG (SPAdes) (version 2) | ecosystem: Host-associated > Plants > Peat... | reverse complement strand
TCACCACGGCCCGGACTTGGGGGAAGCCGCCACCTTCCCCCATATAGTATTCTCTGCAGCTCTCCATGGGACTTGCATCCAAATGGCTCTTTTTCCCAGGATTCCCAAAGTGGAGTCTCGAAACTGTCCCGGTTTGGACTCCCGGGGCTTTGGACGCTCATAACTCCTCGCCCCAAACTCGAATCGGGACGAGGTCTGAACCAAAGTTGTAGCTCTCCTCAAGAGCTTTCCAACGGTGTGTCGCACTTCACCTACACGCACGGGAATCGGGTCGATTCCCAACTTTTAGTGGTCGGGAGTCAAACTCTCCTGACCCTTCTTTCGACCATAACTTGTGCTACAGATGTTCAAATGGCTCATGCGAGGCCATTTTGGACATCTACACTTCAAGACCTTTTCAACGGTGTAAAGAACGCCTCAATGCGAGGTGTTTTGACCCCTGCAATCATGCTCTAAATTTTCGGGAGTCCTAAAGGACTCCTAAGTCCCATTTTCGGGAGTGTGAGTGGCGATTTCACAACTCCCTCAAAGTGGGTTGTGACACCAAGGCTATTTTCAAGTTATTAGCAACAACCTTTTTTTTATTGGCTATGTACATCCAAAAAGAAAAACAAATCAAAAGTGTTAAAATCAAGTGTTTTTTATGTTTTTAGTAGTTAGAATTCAAACAATTTTTTTTAAAAAAAATGTTAGATTTCTAACATGGTTCAAGTAGTTAGCCAACATTGTAGAAGGATGTTTAAGTTTTTAAAAAAATTATATTTATCTTATAGCTAATTATGGTTGAATCTTCCTATGGATGATCATCACTTTGGTTCCATCACAAATTTGACAAAAGAAACGTTGAGGCATGTTGGCCTTGGGTTGTTAACTATAGCATAACCATCTTTTTGCAATTGTAGTGTAGGAACTCCATCACCTTGCATGCACACTTCAAGCAAGTTCTCCCTTTTCTCTTTGTTGTGGTGGTCATTGTCTTTGTTGTGTTATAAGTCTCCTTCATCTATATGAGATTTTAGTTGAGTATTTGATGCTTCCTTTCAATGTTTCTTCTTTCTTCTCTCTTACCTACTTACCTCAATTTTTTTTCACTTGCCTATTTCCCTTTTCTCTCCTCTTATCATTTTCCTTTTTTCTTCCTCCTTTCTCTTACTTGAACTAGTTCCTTTTCCATAGTCATTGTCTTGGACTTTGTGAAGGAAGAAAGGAGAAATGTAATACACATATGCAAATATTCAATCTCCCACAAAGATTTTAGGTTTGTAATCAAATGAGCTTATTGCACCTTTTAATCTCATTGAAAATTATGATTTGTAAAATATTAAGAGTATTACATTACTACAATGTAAGAATAAGTGAAAACATATGGCATATGCACAATAGGCAATGTAAGGTGATAAGTCAATTATCAAACACTTAGTGTATCAAAAAGGCCTGAATTTGTAGACATACCTCGATTGCCTTTGGAGCTCAAAGACATGTAGCCCTCCACTTGATGCATCCAATGACACAAAAATCACTCAAATTTCACAAGATATGCCCTTTAAAAATGAAAGGCATAAATGCTTTTGCGTTTTGGACAAGCTCGCTTTCTTCTTGCTTTTTGTTGTTGCTCCTTTGTCTTTGGAGTTCAAAGAGCTTTTTGGAGAGTTTCAGTTGGCGCACCCAAGGTCATGAAAATTTCTAAGACGAACAAGAAACTAAATAGGGTATGTATTTGGTTATAAAATAATGTTTGGTGACAGGCATGTCTACCTTAAGTGTAAATAACTTAGGTGTGAAAATGTAAATGATTTACACTTACATGATTATACATGCTTATTTACACCCCATGCACACTTACATGCACAACATTGGTTAGTATATAGCTAACCACCATGGTTGTCTATGAAGCAATTCTGAGACATGAATACAATGGAAAAGTGTTCCCCCTTCCACACACCATCCATCTTGCATGGTGTGCTAGTGGGTGCCAGTTCACACTTGGGAGACTATTGTGGATGGACTAGCAATGAACATGCATATCAAATGGGTATGAACATTTTTGGTATTGTTTTTAGCCACAGCCTGACGGGTATTTAAAAAAATCGCAAATAACCTACCCAAAGCTTCTCAAATGTTACTATACCTCCTCCTTTCACAAAGTTATATAATAACAAAGAAGAAGCTTATGAATTTGCAACGAATGTTAGAGTTTTTCTCAGATTAAAAAATTGGCACAAGTTATGTAAAGGAGAGGGGATGGGGGGGGGGAGAGGATTCTGGCTGCCTTTGTACTATGCAACGAGCCCATTCCACCTTTGAAATTACGCACTGGTAAGAACGGATGCCATTCCGTCAACTGGTTTAGGGTTTGGGGTTTAGGGTTCTACGATGGTCCTGTTCCAGAGTGTGTGTAACCAGTGTGTAACCCAGTGTTGATTCACATCACTTAACAAAAGTGTTCCCACCATTGGATTCACATAACAAGCAAAACTGACAGAACTAGGCTACTAGTGGAAACAATTAGATGCAGGGACCACTTTGTCCCACCACCTAGACAAAAAGTCTTTATAAAAAAGCATACCTGAATAATAAATATGTTAATTAAATTAAATTAAATTAAATTATAAAATAAAATAAAATAAAATAAAATATTTAATTTAATAATAAATAAAACACAGCAGACCTGGTTACATGTGTCTAGTACATGTCTCCTCACATCCATGGAGTCAGTTCAGTATTGTCACCATTTTAGCAGCCAAGTGGGGTTGTAGCCTAAGTGTTCCAAAACCAAGTGGCCAAGTTGATTTCAGCTTGTGACCTGACCTAACCTGACCTGACCTGACCTGACATAGCTAGCACCAACAAGCTAACCCATGCCACAGACATGGCAGCATTTTGCATGCATGATCACACTAACAAAACAACCAAACCCAATTTTTTTTTTACAAGTTTTGTTGGCCTTGCCTACTACTACCAACAAAAGGCAAGGATATTGTGTTGGGATTCACTATAGAGTATAGTAGCTTCAGGGATTTTTTTAGGCCCCTAGGTAATAATAATAATAATAATAATAATAATAATAATAGGTCTATTTTTATGTGAGGATTTTTGAATGATGATAATTTTGGCTTGTGTTGAAACTTGGAGATTAGTTATAATAGAGTTATAATATGTTGAAGGATTTTGGTTTCTTTTAGGTAGAGGATTTTTTGAAAGATTATTATATTTTGGGCATGGTGAAATATTTGAGTTTCCATTGGAGCACCATTCCCCATTCTTGGTTTAGGGTTTAGGGTTTAGGGTTTCTCCCCGTCCCAACAGCTGACCTTAGGTATGTAATCACCAGCAGAATTTTTTTAAAAAAAAAAGAAAAAAAAAGGTTAAAATATGAAGTATATACCATACATATGACTGATGTTTGGTGAAAAATAAAAATAATTTGCAAAAGGGTTAGCTGAGAAAAAGAAAAAGAAAAAAAGGAAAATCATTGATACTTGTCAAAACTATTGAACATTGAACTCCATTGGGTTACTATTATTATAAATACACAATAAAAGGTGTATTTTACTTGCCTGTTCCTCAACCGTTGAAATTATGGAAAATTAAATTTGAAAACTGCTGAATCTTGTTTACTAAAATAAGTAAATAAATAAATATTTTGGCAAAGAGAAAATGCCGATTATTAGTTGTAGGTACACTACCTATTGTTCACAATGCAAACACAAACAAAACATGCACAACCTTGGTTCATGGTAAGTAGCTGAAAGAAACCATATAGGGATGTACCCATATGAGGTTTCTTTTTTTTGGATTAAAAAAGACAACAGAAACAAAGCGACTACAAGATCAGTTTTTCTTAAATTAATTAATTAATTAAATTTAATTAATTAATTAATTAATTCTAAAATAAAATTTAAAACATGATTAGGGTAACCTGATTACTGAAAAACCTCTGACAAATTTCTCTTTGAGTTTTCAAGATGATTTTGCAATTGCTCTCTACTAAGGGGGGTTAGGAATGTTTTACATAAAATATCCTGCTCAGAGAGGAAATCATGAAATTTTGCATAACATCCTCTCAGCTTCATATTTTTAATTTTAATCCATTTAAAAAAAAAACATGGATTATTTTTTTCATACACCAAGAAAAAAATGGGGAAAAAAATTAGGGTATGCCCTGACAATGGCCAAAGTGAACCAGTAGTACCCCCATGCAAGATGGATGATGGTGTGGACAAGAAACACTTTTTTCATTATAACCACGGTGGTTAAGTATCTACTAACCATCCCACATGCATTCATCTACAGAGCGGTTATCATTTGAATTAACAAATTATTATGCCTAGACCAGGTTCGACTTTAAGGATAACTTGAATATTGTAATACCTAACATTATGCTGACCTTCACCTTTGTGAGTAAGGTCTACTAGTGACTATAGTTAACTCATGAAAGTTAGATTTGGACTTGGGTGACCCTGGGTGTAGTCTAGGAATGGGATATTTATTATGTTTACAAGCAATCCAAAATAATTTCAGGTTTTAGTTTTAACCATTGTGCCAATGCGGGGGGGCTGGATAACCCAAAGGCACAAACATGCAACCATAGGTACATTATGTGTTGGGTGAAGCCCAATGTGGTTGGAGGACTTTAAACGGTGTAAAAACTACCGTGGTTAAATGCCTATGGAGATGGGCATACCAGCCCATTACACTAGGTGAGGCTACCTACTACAATTACACTAAACAAGGGGCGTGTCACATTGTGGCCTCGCCATTTACATTAAAAAGTATCTTAAGGCAAAAGAAGAATTATGGAAACTCGAATGTTTCACCATGCAAAAACGTAATCTTCAAAAAATCCTCTCAAAGAAACTAAAATCCTTCAAGATATTATAACTCTATAACTAATCTCAATTTTCGACACAAGCCAAAATATCATCTTAAAAAAAAATCCTCGTATAAAAATTAGACCTATTATTATTACCTAGGGGGGCCAAAATCCCTTAAGCTACTATACTCTATAATGAATCTAAACACAACAATATCCTTGCCTTGGTAGGCAAGGCCAATAAAACTGCATTGTGGTTTTCACACGCAACTAGAAAGATCATACACGGGTATGGAGCATTAGGAGCAAAGACCCAGGATCTATAGTGAGATAGTTAGAACCCATGTTCTGGTTAAGATATATTATTACAAAATGTGGGTGCAATTCATTAATCCTCATTCACTAAACCATGCACTAAACCAGTGAATTCACTCATAATCCAGTGAAATCACTTGATGTACTGAGACACTAATTTAATTATTTTTCATATATTATACATAAATTATTTCTACATGAATTAATTTCACATTTCTCCAGATTTGTCGATGGAAAGCTCCTCTTTGTGTTATGGAAAGCTCCAAGCAGAGAGAGAGAGAGAGAGAGCTACAGATTGCAGTTTGACAGAGAGTTAAGTAGCATGTTGCCATGATCTTCCTGGCCCTGCTGCATGCATGAATAGTAAAGTAAGTAAGTTGTACTGTGACGGTTGGCAGTAGACTTGTTAGTATGCTGCAAACTCTTTTGGATCAGTTCTCTGGCAATGCAAGCCAAGCAGAGGGAGACGCCAGAGAATGCATGAAACTGTTGTTGTTGTGGGGTTTCCTCCCCTCTTTCAACTGGAAATTCACAAGACCGTCCATCAAAAAATCCACCTTAGCAAGGCAAAGTTAAAAATCTTGAATGCAAACCTCGGACATCCTATCTGCATCTGCAATCGTGAACCTCAACCAGCCTCGCATGTTATGATGATTTCTTCACAAACTAAACGACCTATGGTGCCACCCAATGAACTTCATCGTCTTTTTTGGTTTTTGTTTCTAGGATGAAACACTGTCAAACTTTTTAAACTTCATGCTTTTGGCATGCAAGTTTTGAGCATGGGGGGGCACTTTGTATTCAAGTGTTGGAGTTTCTTTCTTGCAGCACATTTGCATATGTAATTGAATTGTTGCATGTCATCGCAATTGGAAACTTACACCATGGTTGAATGATATGTTTATTCCAGTATTGGGGCAGTTCCCATCTCTGAAGAGTTTAAAGAGAATTGGTCTGGTTTTTTTTGTTTTTTTAAAAATAAAAATAAAAATCTGATACCCTGATCTGTTTTCAGATTATCATTAAAAAAAGGAACTACCAATTTTCAGGCAGGCTGGGTTTCAAGTTTGAACCCGACATCCCGTCCATGTGAAATTATATTTTAAGCATAGAGTCATAATTATTCATGTGAAAATAGTTTATATGACTTTTAAAAAGAAATTAATGCTCATTTATCCCAATGGTTTTAAAATTAAAATCATTGACACGTGTAAACTTTTAAATCTAGAAGTTCAACTTTGTGATGCATGTGTCAAAAGTTGTGACCTAACGAGTATTGCTTGGGATCAAACTCAAACCTTGATATGGCAATGGGTAAACATTTTTATATTTATTTGAGTTTGTATAAATCTATACAAGTATGAGAATTGGATTCAAGGTTCACTTGATAGCTTCTGAATAGGTATCGTGTTTGAAGCTTTGTGATACCTCATTGATTTTCAAATTGTTGATTCTCACTTGAAGTGACAACTTCTGATTTTCGATTTGAGAAATGGCCTGAAAATTGAGTGAGTTAATGATACCCAGCCAACGTTGGCTGGCTTATTCCTACTTATTAGGGAAATCCACAAAGTCACCCAATCTTCACCCCGTCTTTGGGCCTCCTTTCAACCCCTAACCCCTCTTTCAGTGGTATCTGTGAAGTAAGGAAATTTTATTAAATCTCAGTATGAAATGCTGAAACTCAGTACGAAATGCTGAATCATCAGCATTTAATAAAGTTATACCCATTTCTTCCCATCTCCTGCACTACCAATGTTATATAACTTACACCTGAGTAGAAAGATTTAAAAAAAAAAAAAACAACAATGGTGTAATCTACTCTTGGATGATGATGATGATGATGATTTTTATATTGTGTACTTACCATTCCCTCATGCTCGCTCGAGGTTTAACAAATTCCCTAACCTCTGGGTGTGCATGGAGCAGAGAGCTACATCCATGTGAGGATTCTGACCTGCCTGTGAAGCATGACTCTCTCTCTCTCTCTCTCTCTCTCTCTCTGTGTCTCTTCCAGACTTGAAGAGTCAAGCCCACAAAACACAAGCAAATTTTATAAATTCTATATACATAATATACATATTTAATATTATAGTTATTATAAAATTATATTTTTATTATTTTTAAATAAAAAAATGATATACATATTTAATATTAAGACAAATTTCTTGCTGCATCAGCCTTTTGCAGAATGTGTACTGACATTTGTTTTCAAACACTACTGAATTTTGTGCAACAAATACTAGTTCCTCAGGCAAGCAGACAGGCAGACAGGCAGACTAGGGGCATAGAGGTCTGCCCCAATAAGTTGTAGCTTTTTCCTCCAGTGCAAAACCAGGGTTCAAATCTCACTAGAGACCAAAAAAATTAAAAGGGGGTGTCAGAGTGAACCAACCAGTGCACCATGAGGGATGGATGGATGGTGGGTGGACAGAAAAATACTTTCCCTCCCCTAGATAACCACCATAGTTACATCAGTTGGTCTATTTCCTACCTACCTGTAAAATAAAATAAAATAAAAATAAATCCACTGGGCCTTACCTACCTACTAACCATCACCTACATCTACATACCTAGTAGTCACCTATTCTCCTTCCTATCTATCTACGTACCTACCTACCTATCTATATGTCAAAGGATATGTTATCACTAGTCCTTACCTACATACTAACCATCCACTTACCTAATTACCTATTTTCCTTCATACCTATCTACCTACGTGTCCATATTTCAAAGGATGTGTTATCACTAGTCCTTACCTACATACTAACTATTCACTTGCATCTACTTACCTAGTAGTCTCCTATTTCCTTTCCTACCTACCTACCTACTTGTCTATATTTCAAAGGATATGTTATTGCTAGTCCTTACCTACATACTAACCGTCCACTTGCATCTACTTACCTAGCAATCACCTATTTTCCTACCTACCCACCTAACCTATATGTTTCATAGGGTAGTAGGTTATTGGGCTGAAACCCAATGTCAACTCATCTTTGTCTCTTTTGACTGTTCAGTCACATTGGCTTTTGGATTTCTTCTCTCTTTTTCAATGAAAATGTGTCTTTGGGTTGCCACTTTTCATACCTTTTTCCCACCTCCCCTCTTCCCTCCCTCTTATAATTTTGCAACTTCCTTTTCTACTCTACAGTAGTTGTATTCATGAGCAATCCAAGAAGAAGAAGAAAGAAAGAAAGCGAGTCATGAATGATGAGAACCCCCATTGGTCCCCACCCAAAAAAACACCATTGAAAAAGAATGTGTTCTCTAATTGACCATGGGCTTTATCTCTCTCTCTCTCTCTCTCTCTCTCTCTGTCTGTCTCTCTCTCTCGCAATGACAAGGTGAACATTTTTTTTTAGCCAAAAGTTTTGCGAACAAAAATCTTTTTTGTTTGAGCACATAACTATGGTTGCAAACCCGTTCATCATGACATGGCATGTGCTTCACATATATCTACCTATATGTGATAATGTGCCACAAAAATAATTCAATAACTAAAAGTTGAATATTTTCACAATGATTTCAAGAATACCATTTTCTTTTCTAGAAAAAACCATCTAAAGGAGTTCCAAATCCAAAAATTCTTCTTTTCCTACATATAATAAATAGGAATTTTGATTTGTTCTTTAGTATCTCTTTGTGTGTAATAAAATGTACCATCGCATGAAATCAATACTAAAAGTTAGAAGAATGAAAGCAAACTCAAAAATCATTCAAAATGCAAAGAAACATGTATTCTCTCATCCCATTGACTTTCTTTCTTTGGATGGTATTTTCTAGTGTTGGGTAACTCTCATTTTTTCATGAGAATCGTTAGTTCTACTCATTAACTTAATTCTAAATAATCAAACATATTCTCTTTTTGAATTTTATAAAACTTCTTCATATAATTGGCTAGGATTTCAAAAAATTGGGAAACAAACCCCTATCCAATCCTCACATTGTTGGTTTTCACAAATTTGTTAATTGATGGGTTTTTAAAGTGATTCTCACAACTCAATTATAGAATTTTTTTAAATAATATTAAATTGAGGCATTTTTCTTGTAATTCAAAAAAAAGAATAATCAATATTATTAGGAAAAAAAAAGAAAAAATCAAGTTTATTGATAAAACTTGTCTTGTAATTTGATTTACCTGAAACAAACTCATTGCGATACGTTTTGGTTGCCAATTAACCCTCAAGAAATTTATCACCAAAACAAAAATGTTATGTGTTTTCTTTGACATTCATAGGTCAAAATTTGTTTTGGTAGAACAATATTCTACAAGTTTAATTGACTTAACATATTTTTGGGATTGAACATAAACACTTTTTCTAAAACCAATTTTCTTAAAGGAAACACAATTCTTGAACAACATAAATGCATGTAAAATGTTTCAACCATGTTCTATGCACAAATTGAATAATAGGTAATTTTTGACAACCAAAAGGACAAGGTCTTGCATAAATTGTTTTTGTTGCACATCATCCATTTTGAAAAGTTATTTTGCACTGATTTGTTTTTTTGTATTGCATTGTTAGACACCTTAAGTTTTTTTCTTTTGTTGGTTGTCTTTTCAATACCCCTTTCACAACACTATTTATTTCTTCCTCAAACATTTTTGCCATCACTACATGGTTTACATTCACATGTTTTCTCCAACTTGTTATTCTATTGGTTTTGTAATATGACCTATTATTCCTTTCCACGCTTGAGTTTTTATCATATTACATGCATCAATTGAATTATTGTAACAAAGTATGCAACATATAACTTGAGGAACTTTTCCATCCATTTTTTTATTGGCATTTACACAATAATTTACACAAGAAAAAAACCCAACATACAATGTAAATCTATTATGAAATTTCCAAAACAATCCTTGAGCATGCAATTTTTCAAGATTGACTTGCATCTTTTCATGAATTGAATTTTCCTCTAAAGCTTTTGTTAGAGGTTCCTCTTCCATAGATGGAAATAATTTCACAAAACTCATTTTCAATTCTTGTTAGATTTAGATTTAGATTTAATTGTTCCATTTCCTAACAAAACATTTTTTGCAAAATAATATTGATGACATGGAAAAGCCAAAACTAAATATGTTTCAAAAAGGGGTTATAGCATATCAATCTAATAAATTACCTAGGAAAAAAAAAAAAAAAACTCAAATTATTATTTTTTACAAAATTACTAGCTTCTATATATCATGGAATAAGTGCAAATGTATAATGAATGTGAAGCATGCAACTTTTTCCTACTAGCTAAAAATCCATGCATAACTCATAACATATGTCAATATGTTAACAAAGAACAAGGAAAAACATTAACAATGCAATGAAAGCAAACAAAAAAAAAACTTCACAAGCAAAATAAATAAGTAATTAAATGAAAGATAAAACTTATTGAGCTGGGAGAAGGGAGAAGAAGGCTTAAAGTCTACCACTTGAAGACCTACATAAACTTTTTTGGGGTGAGGGAAGTATTAGTCCAGCAAAACCAAGGCACAAAGCAATAAGAAAATAAAACAACAAGCAAGGTGGAATAACACTAATCACAAATTTCCCATCCCATGATTTGGTAATGGAAATTGTGTGAAAATTATTATTTCATGGGTTTGTACGTTTTACACATAATGTCATGCATTTAAAACACGAATGATGCGCATATAAGTAGGATGAAATATTTTCATTTTACTTATACATGCATCATTCGTGTTTTAAACACATGACATTTGTGTTTTAAACATACAAACCCATGATAAAATGATTTTCGCACGATTTCCATTACCAAATTAGTAGATGGGAAGTTTGTGATTGATAAAGACTAAAAAGGTATTCAAGGAAGAACAAAAAGGTGACCTAGTAAGGTGAATTAACAAAGCAATGCAACAAGGTGATGTAGCAAGATGCAACAACGAAACAATGAAACAAGGTGAAACAACAAAAGGACACAATAAGGCAATCCAAAAAGCAAAACAACAAAGCATGGCAAGAAAGTGATACAAGTTAAAGTAACAAGGCAATGCAACAATGTGAAATAATAAGGCATGATAACAAGGTGACATAACAAGCCATGACAACAAGGTGAAACAAAAAGACAAAGTAGCAAGGTGAAATAACAACAACCATACACAAAATGACTCAAAAAAAATGGGGCCCTATGTGGCACCACCCTTAACCTGAATCTCATTAAAAAAAATCCCTAACTTAAAACCTAGTTCAATATGCCTTACCAACCACCCTACACCCTAGATGCTAACATAGACCCCTATTATTGAAAATTGAAACTTGGTATGTCTTAATATTTGGTTAGATTTCCTATATTTTCTAATAGGGCACTAAAAAGGTATGTCTTAACATTTGGGTAAATTTCTAGTTTTCATCTTTTTAACATTTAGATACTTTAGGTGATTATCACAAATGTGGTTTTCAACTTAGTGGGAATTGGTGGGTCAATTTTTAGTAAAGGTATTACCAATTGTGATACTTGTTAGTTTCAAAGTGAAAACCTAACCAATGTTCACCTCATTTTTGAAAATTTCCTAACATTGGTATTTTCAATGTTGGGTCAATATATCCATTTTAATATATTAATAAAAATAAGAATTCAAAAAAAAAAAAAGCTTGTTAAAAGTAAACAAGGTTTGTTTTAAAAAAAAATCTCATGTTGCACCAAAAGTGACAATTAACCATAAGAGGATTTAACTAAATTTGGTTACAAGAAAAATAGAAAAATATAAAATCTAGGAATCCTAGTACCTGTTGGTGAATGACTAAAATCTATTAGCTAAAAAATGATGATTTCAAAAGAAGAAAGCTAAAAATTTACCGAAATCCTCCAAAGCGCTTGGCAATTTTATAATTTTCTTCTCTAAAATGTGGCGATTTTGTTGAATTTTTTTCAAAAAGCTCTATTAATTACGATGTTGCTTGGGATTTTTTTAAAATAACAAAATGGTGAATTTTTGCCACAAAACAAATCATTGTAGGTAAGGGTCTAAAGGCTTAGCAAAATTATCAATTTGTGTAAGGGTAAAAATAATTGATAAACATTTACTTATTTCTAATGTAGGGGTAAATGTAAACATTTCATCATTTGCCCTATACATACCATATGGATATACATGTGCAAATGTAGGGTAAACGTATTTACACAAATATGGCACATTTAAAAATGAAGCAAGGTATCCAATTGGCATTGCAGACACATGGAAATTAAGAAAATATAATGAAAACAATCAATAGCATTAAAAAAAATTCTAACCACTTATAATAATAAATAAATAAAAATAAGAAGGATTCCATGAATTTATGGTAAGCTTTTTTTCCAAGGTAATTAATGTAATGAATTAATTTTTTAAAAAAACATATTCAATAATTAGTCACCATAATTTTTTAAAATCCATTATTTCCACATGCATTGTAAAATATGGAAATGCATCATGCTATAATGGACAAATCTTGGCATGTACCTTCTATTTATCCTCATCAAAGCAATTACCGTCCCTGAAGTAAAGGTAAAGCTTAAATATTTATCATTTGGGTAGGGTGATTAAAAGGGCATCAAACAACATTTATGAACTAGGTAGGATATATATTTACCTTATTATATACACATGGGTATATCAAGGTAATAGGTTTACTTGCCCATTGTTAGAATTTTCCTAATGCATACACTTCAAAGAAAACTTCTTGTTGTGCGAGTTGTCTATAGTCTATACATTATACAACTTGTGTGTGTAAGTGTAACTATGTATTTGTGTGTGTTTTATAAATGCCCCATGAAAATGTTGAGTTCATAGAATTGGTGAGTAGGCTTCATTTGTGTATTTTAAGAATGCCCCAAGCATGATCTTACCTTCACCAAATATATCTTTTGGGGGAGTTTGTGGTGCAAGTATTTGGAGTAGATGTTTTGGAACCTCATTTGCCTATGCAAAACCCAACTTTTTATATATATATGAAAACTAAATTATTTTTTCCAAAACAATGGGGGTTATGTAGGTTTGTAAACAAGGCAAAATTAATCCTAAAATCCACCAAATCAACCAACCAATTTTTTAAATCCGCGGTTTTCAATCCCACCCACAAGTTGAAGTCCTCATGTAGCATATTCTAAGGAGTTTCTTTACACTCATGATGCCTAGTTTGCAAATTGGCACAGGTCCCACCAAGCTCACTCCCACTCTTAAGAAGTAGGTGTAATAGGTACCTCCTCCACTTCTAGTGGAACCTCAACTCAATTCCCCTATGAATCCCACAATTTTTTGCCCCCCGGGTTGTTAGGGACTAGGTCTTTTTCCAATGAATGAAGAGAATTATAAACTATACCAACGTTTGTGAGTTGACAATGTCATATGGGACAAGAAATGAAATCAAATACAAGACATTGAAGAAGAAGAAGAAGAGCTCTGGTGACAATGGGTTGTTTCCAACAATCTAATAATAGAAAAAGAACGAGCATGTAAGAGGACACACCTTACCAAAAAGCAAGTAAAGAAGGTGCCCTAGGTGCCCTCCCTCCGTATACATCGGGCATATATTTTTTTATTTCTGAAAATTTCGGATAATAGCCAATGGATACCCATTTGGTGGGATCAAAGAGAACAAAAATGAAAAGAAACAGTTGCAAAGAGTGTGTATTATGTTTTCCAAAATGCCGCACCCTTTGCGGAGGATAAAATTATGTGCAATAAGGTGTGGCCTCTCCAACTACACTACAGAAATCCTCCTTTTGATGCTTTATGAGTGGGAGGGATCTTACACCTACAGTAGAAGGACCTTACACCTATATCATTAAGAGTGAGAGTGATCTTAGGCCCAATATTCTTAAGAGTGGCCCAATCTGTATATAGGCGTAAGATTCATTCCACTCTTAAGGATCTAGATATAGGTCCCACTCTCACTTGGATGTTCTTTTGGACTTTTTTTCCCCAGTGAGCTGGTGTGCACGTTGCTTTGGCGCATGTGCCTAGTTGTTACATCCACTATGTTGTATCCCTCACCCTTGTTCTCCTTTCCCTTTTGGTGCGACCGTCTAAAGTAAAGACTTACCAATTATATATGTTGTTTCCCACCAACCATTTGCTTGCTTGTGGGTCAAGATGCGAACATCAAAATTTTCCAACTTTTTCCTCATTTTCAACACCCGCTACTCCACTCACATACGCTGTGATATTTGTTTGTTGGCTGGATCACAATTGTCAATCACAAAACAAGACAAACCAAAATGAATACGAACCCAAAAAAGAGGGCTCATTTCTCACCTATTGAAGGCACAAAGGTTGTCCCCTCCTCCTCTTTGAGTTTGCCTGTGTAATGACTATACAAGACAACATAATATGGAAGAGCTCAAGATGTCTTGAGTTCCATTTCAATAGAGTTATCCGTAAAATAAGAAAATCACAGCACCAAAACCCTCAATTTGGTCATACACATGGGGAGATTATAAAAAAAAAACCTGCAAAAAAGTTTTTAAGCATTCAACTGGGAATGAAACTCAGAAAACCATCAATTTTGGTAGTAAACTAAGTTTCATCATTTCTTCCCTTCTTCTTGAGCGCCTCCACTGATGCTACACATATTTTCACTGCTCCTATCTGTACAACTACTATAATTACTCTCGAACCTTGTGCATTAAATGCTGAGTATTAGCATTGCCCAACATGTTTATTTTTCCAAATCACTACTACTTGAAGGGCGTTTCAAAAAATAAAACGCCTGCTCCGATGGGCATTGGGTTTTTCAAAACAAACGCCTTTCATTTTTTTGGGTTTAGTCTTTACACACTCGTAAAGCCCTCAGCAGAGCAGGCTTTATTGGAATTCGGCCAATGGGAGGTGAGTTGCGGGCTGGGCCCAATTCCGATAAAGCCTCCACCCCAACGCTTTGCTTTTACCCTACACAAAAAACATCAATTTCCTCGACTTCCAAGGGGGGATCATCAACAAAGTATAAAAATTTAAAAAAATAGTTTTAATTGAAAAAAAAAAACAAAACAAAACAAAAGACAAATCCAGAGACACAAAAGTCTTTGAGCCAACACGGACGATCCAGATTTACCCAACCCAGTATCTGATCGCACGGCCGACCTACCGTCACGAGAGAGGCTGAGGCGATGTAAGACAAAAGTTCAGAAAGTGAAAAGTGGACAGCTCAGACATTTCAACGGCCGAGCGATGGAACGCTACGTGGCAAACCAGGAGTGGGTGATAGGAAAAATAGAGAAAGAGAGACAGCAGCCAGCCAGGAAGTATGGTGGGAACGGGTCCACTGTACGGCTACTTTACTCGCCTCCCGATTGGTCGGATGATCTGCACGCGACAAACCGTTTCCGCTGCTTTGACCGTCAATAACAGGTCGCCACCACCAGCCCCCCATCCACCTGCTGGCAGCTGCCCTCATGCTTGAAGGCGCTACCCGGTTGCGCTCAACCGGGACAGCCGGTCATCACGACTTTGTAGTCTTCCCACCCCCGCAATCTTCGCCCCATGAAAAACAAAAGCTAATAAATAATATGATTATTTATTATTATTATTATTATTATTATTATTTAATAATATGATTTTTGGTTAGTGGGGTCCGGAGTGAAGAGGCTCTTGAAGCCCAACAAATATACTAGGTAGTACGTATTTGGGGGATTTTTGTTTTTTTTGGGTTTAATAAAACATTGCTAGGCCCTAAACCCTAAACCCTACCAATCTGAAGTTCACTTAACAATTTGTCATAACAAACAATTTGTTAGGGCAGAATAAGCCCCCACAATTGTATGTCCCCAATATTAGCCTAGGTTGAAAATGGTGACCTATGTAAGATTGGCCAATGAGGTGATACAACATGCACCCACCCGGTAAGTAACCTAGCAAAATATTGTCAGAGGGTATGCAATGGTCATTGTTGGTATGCAATGGTCATAATAACCTTTGTCCATGGAACAATTAGACACATATAGTAAGGAAAGGTCAAGAGTACAATTTTTAAAAGCCCTAAAACATATAATGTCCCATTTAGTTTGTGATATTGAGATATTATAGATCCATTTAGAAAATAACAATTCATTCATTTGTGGCTTTGAAAGGAAACACACACACAACATTACCTTTCAAAGTTAACAACAATTTAGAAAGTATATTGCAATATATTCTTTTATATTTCACATCTTTTTGAGTGTTTTGGGAAGAAGTGTACCCTAAAATCCAGTATTAAAGACTTAAGGTTTAATGTGAAAGATATAACTTAGTGTATAACCATGATCAAAGTTAACCACGAGTAGTAATATGTAATACCTTTGGATTTGGTGTTCAAAATCAACTTCACCATGAGTTAACCAAATTAGAGCATGTGCAAGGTAGTAACCAAATCTATTGAGTAAACTTAATTCATTCCATGAGTACACACACCAATAAAAGTGACTCCTACATCATTGACTCCCTCGTAGTCGCATCCCAAACAAATGAAATAAGCTACAAACCAAAAGAATCCCTAAACCCTACCAAACTAACTGTGGGGGCAAATGACCTTAATACTTCTTCCATTACATTACCGAGAATGTGCTCCAATAGTTAGGATAGGGTTCGGTGGCCTCACATTTTGTGGTCATTTTGTCACAAAAGAGTGTTACAACAGAAAATATGGCCCATAAACAATTATATCACAGCTTATTATACTAACCATAGTGATGAAACCCCCGCCAAACTTAGAGTTTAGGGTTTAACCCTTTGTTAAACCCTAAACCCAAAGGGTTATTGTAATTCTTGGTCTCTCAATTTGAGTGTTGGTTCTTTTAGAGTTGACAGTTCTAAGATGTGAGCTATTTGACTCCTCAATGTAAAAATGCACCATTGTTGTTGGAAGAGAAGCAGATAACCTCATGAAACCAAAACCTCCCAACAAAGAAAATGCAAGAAATATGGGCCCTCCTCCAATGTATTTCACATTTCAAGAAACTTATAGGCATAAAAAAATGTTGCACAATCCAACATCAGAAGGGTTTGCCTTGTAGGGTTTTCATCATTTGTTGTGTGTGCACATATACTAGCAAGAGTTTTAAGTTTTTTTTTAATTGGAAGTAATGACGATTTAAAGTTTTGTGCCAAATCCACAACAAACTATTGAGGTAATATGCTTAGTTTTGATGTTGGACCTCATTTCATTGCAAACCTTTCAAAACAATATTATAACAAGTTGGCCAAATTCAAATCCTCAAGGCTAGTGGTGCTATGTGCTTTGTACGGCAAGTTTTGGATGTCTTTACCAATGTTGGGTGGTTCTAAAAATGAGATGAGAATTAGTTAGGTTTTTATGTTGGTTTTCATCTTGAAAATTGATGGGCATCACAAATGGTGAATGAAAACCTTCCTAGGACATATCCAATTCTTGTTTTCAACATTAGGGGTTTATCTTAACATCTAGGTGTACAATAGTTGGTAAAGCTTACTAAGCTATATTTCAGGTTAATTGTTTTTTGAAAATGGGATTAAGATTAAAGGTGACACCACATAAGTATTGTATGTGTAGAGGCATCATCTTTGGTCTTCACATTTCATGAATATAAACAAGGCCAAGCAAATTTTTGGGGTTCGTTTGTTTTTTTAGTCATTTTGTTGTTGGTTGGTTGGTTGGTATTTTGCATTGTTGTTTTGTTTTGTTGTTACACATTGTTTTCACACCTTGTTATTTTACCTTGTTACATTGCCTTGTTGTCACACCTTTTTTTTCATCTTGTTGTGTTGTTTTGTTTTTTTGCTTTGCTATTTCATTATGTTGTCACACCTTGTTATTGCGCTTTGTGGCTTCACATTATTATTGCACCTTGATGCTTCTTCTTATTGCATTGTTTTGTCATGTCATTTTGTTGCTTTGTTTTGTTCTCATGGCCTACCATGTTTTTTTGTTGCTTTTTTCAATCTGTTACATTGTTTTGTCACTTTGCCTCGCTGTTTTCTTTTTTGTTTTTCAAAAAAAATTATTTATGAATTTTTAAAATTTTGTGTATATGTTTTGTTTGGTCTCTATTAATGTATTGGTATATGTTGTGCATTGTGCAGGGATTTTTAGCTATTAGAAAAAAATTACATGTTTCACATTCATTATACATTTGCACTTATTTCATGATGCATATAAATGAACAATTTTATAAATGATTGTAATGTTTTGACCTTCATTTGTTTTGCTCTAAGTAGTTCATTAAATTAATATATTATAACATGAACCCCTTTGTGAAACTTATTTAGTTTTGACCTTTGCATCTCATCAATATTCACTTGTGAAAAGAATTTTGTTTGAAAATGGAACAATTAAGTCAAAATGAGAATGTATGAAAAATTAAAAATGAGTTTTGTGAAAATTTTCCCAATCAAGTATCTATGGGAAAGGAACCTCTAATAAAAACTTTAAAAGAAAATTTTAGTTTCTAAACAAAAATTAGCTTCATTCATTCATGAAAGGATACATTCAATTTTCAAAAAATTGCATGTTCAAAGAGTTTTTCAAAGAACTTATAATACACCTACATTATGTTGGGCTTTTCATTATGTAAATAATAACAAGGGATTGTATGGAAAAGTTCCTCAAGTTATTTGTTGCATAATAGTTATAATAGTCCGGTTAATGCATCTAGTTTGGTAAGAATTGAAACAAGGAAAAGAATAATAGGTCTATTTATGTACGAGGATTTTTGAAACATGATGTTTTTGGCTTGTGTTGAAACTTGAGATTAGTTATTATAGAGTTATGATATCTTGAAGGATTATGGCTTCTATTTAGAGGATTTTTTTAGAAGATTATATTTTTTGCATGGTGAAATATTTGAATTTCTATACTTCTTCTTTTGCCTTAATATACTTTTTAATGTAAATGGCAAGGCCACAATGTGATGCACCCCTTGTTTGGTTTGGACTTCTTGTTTGGCCTTAGATGTTGTTGTTGTTGTTGTTGGGTCGCTAATGCACACACACACACACACACATTCACTCATCATGTCGATTGTGAGCTGGGTGTCATGTGAAAAGTAGGTGCATGTAAACAGATGAGCTCCGTTGCATCTGTCCAAATATCCCACTTGTATAGGTGGGTGAAACCCCCTTTTTTGTTTCAAAATTTTATTCATTTCTGTGGGTTGGTTGTTGGATGGGGGTGGGGTGAGGTGCGAGGGGAGGGGATGGAGGGTGGGGGTCCTCATAGCTAGTCTCATTATAAGCACCTTTGAATTGTGTTTGAGTTTCTACACCTAACTTGTTGGCCTTGGGCCACCAATTGTGGCCCCTATTTGTTAAAAAGAAAAAAAAATCACTTTATATATTAATGCTATCAAGTTAAAAGAAATTAATATATTAAAAAATGATTTTTAGTAGATGGTTTTAATATAATGATGTGTTAAATTTTTTCTTTGCTAAAAATTTGCCATTTAGGGAACCTTATATATAAGGTGGTTCTACATAATAAAGGACTTATGTTGTGTAAAGTGCCACTTTGTACATCCAAGCTTTTAATTATTTTTTTGTTAAAGAAATTTTTTCCATGTTATAATGCTCCCCCATAAAAGCCCATAAAGGAGGACATTCTTGAATTTCAGGGCTTATGCACTCCACTTCCAGCACCCAACTTTGTGTGCAAGGTCCCCCCCCAATTTTTTAAAGTCCTTGGTTTTGTGTGTTTTGCTCCTTCCTTTAGAAAACCAAAATCCCTTAAGCTATTATACTCTATAATGAATCTAAACACAATATCATAGCCTTGGTAGGCAAGGCCAAAAATGGATGTGCGCTACATACTTGACCCGTGGTCATTTTTGTATTTAAAAAAAGGATGAAGTAAAGCCGATATTAGGGAAGTAGATGAATGGATGTGAGCCATGAAGTGGGGCAATGTCCCAAAGAATGGGATATGACAAGTGGGCAATGTACCAAAGAATGAGATATGGCAACCATGCCAAAAATGAGGCCCCCATTTTGCTACTAAGAAAGTAATGGTTGATAGTATGGAGCTCCCAAAGATATGGCGGTTTTGCTCCGCAAACTCATGCATCACTCACTCTATGATCAACTTCAAGTATGTGACCGGGACCACTTTTGTACCTTGAAAGTAGTTCAAGTCCATTGTTTCACACACAACCTCGACGAGATACAAGTGAAAATAGAGTCAACTATGAACATGAAAACTACAACTAAAGTAACCTTATATAATGACTAGAGTAGAGTCTTGTATTTCTTTTTTCCTTTGGATTTGCTCCTCCCTTCCACACCCCGTCTCAATGTGATCTTCTTGGTGCAATCTTACTATATAATTTTTCTTAGAATTTTTTTCATTTTTTCATCTCCAATAGGCTACCACAAAAGTTTTTGGAATTGGAATTACCTCTTGAGTAAGGTGAATCACAATTTGGAAAAATTTCTCCAAAATTCAGCTCAACATGAAGCTTTGAATAAAATTTTAATGACAAGGATCGTGTTTTTTGCATTGGCCATGGCCATGGTAAGTTTCTAATTTGTGATTTTTTCTTTGTGAAATATAATACTATATTGACATATTATGGGGGTCCTCCCCCCCCACGTGAAAAAGGAAATAAAGGTGAAATAAAATTGAAATAAAAAACCACAAACCATCTTTTAATAGCTAGTTTGGGGGTTTGTGACACGTGAATATGACTTTCTCCACCAATACACAACTTTCTCCATTTTGAACTAACTTGGAATCAGGATGAGAAGCCCCATTTTGAAAATTGAAAGAAAAAATATATATTAAATTTTTTTAAAAAAATTCATTGATTGACATGCTCAAAAAACCAAACATAAAATAATGAAAGAAAAATAAAATTCCACTTTATTCTTATCTAATTACTTTAAAAATAATTTTAGATAGTTAAATTTGTTGTGTTCATCATATACCCAATACTCTCTACTTGGCAACTCCATTGACCTTATTCTTAGTGTTGATTGTGAATAAAAAACCTAAATGTTTGGGATGCTCCCTCCCTCCCCCTTCCAAAAATCTTTCCATATTCTTCACTTTTCCATCAATCCCTCTTAACACACACAATGGATGAAAAATGGATGTAATTTAGGAAAGTTGAAAAAGTTGGACAATGGATAGATAAGTAGCCAAAGTTGAAACAATTTTTTTTTAATAATAATATAAAAAGCTCGCTAAAAGCTAGCCTAAATTCAGGATCCCAAGGTCTGAAGTTGCAATGTGGTCCTATGACAATTCCTCCTCCCCCATTTTTAAATAAAAGGGGAAAGAATTCTCATTCAATACGCAATTGTCAGATTTCTTTGGCTCTTTCAAGTGGTACCAAAAAAAATGTGGCGGTAAGTTAAAAAAACTTAGGTTTTATTTTATTTTATTTTATTTTTTATAAATTAAAAAAGCATACGAAAAGATTCTCGGAATCTGGAATATTTTGCCATTGTACTTGAATTTCCAAATTTTAATACAATTTAAGGTTTTTTTAAAAAAATAAATTTAAAAAGCAGACTAAAAAATTCTCGGAATCTGGAACATTTTGCCATTATACTTGAATTTCCAAAATTTAATACAATTTTTGGCCCATATGGCAGGAGAGCCAGAGAGAAAGACCTTTACTATGAATAGCTACCTAATCTATGTACAGCCCTCCTCACCTATATACATGAGAGCTTAGCTTTTGGGTAGGGTAGTAGATATTAGATACCTAATCACAGGTAGGTAGGTAGGTAGGTAGGTACCTACTAGTAGCTTCCCTACCCTAGGCTAGTCTATCTTCCAGTGGCCTTTTCCCGCCTTTTTAATATCTATCAATCACAGGTAGGTGTAGGTACCTACTACGCACTAGGCTCGCTAGGGTGCAAGTGACGTTTGTACGACCACATCTGGAATTCCAGGTCCTCAAATTCGTGACATTCATTATTTTTTCCTTGACCCCCTGCCCCTGCCCCTGCCCCCGGAAAAAAAGAAGTGAATGAAATAACCTCAACCAAAAAAAACATTTCCCCTACTTTTTTTAAAGGGTCTCATCCTCCAAATTGCCCCCCTCCCCGGCCCCCCCTTAACCCTACAAATATGCAAATTAATATATGGTAACAGCCCCTACGAGTGGGTTGTTCCCAAAGAAAATGCAAGATGGAGCTGAGGGGCACTTACTTTGGGAACGCCCTGGTCTAAGGGCATTACCCAGTGTCAAGATGTAAAAGACCTACAAGAAATCTTTCTATTTTGGTTTTCCGAGTGGCTGTTTCCAATACAAAAATGCCAATAGGATTGTATTTTGGTTTTCAAAACACTCACCGTTTTATGGATGCAAATTCGGCTTTGCTCCATAAGGTTACTTCGAAACACAATCACACACCCGTTTCAATGGGGGTAAGTAGTCGATCTTCTTCTCATCAAACAATGTTGTAATGTGGACCGTGATTCGTAAACCGCAAGCCTATCCTGTAATTTAATTGACCCACAAATAGATCAAAATCTGAACCCTAATTTGGATTGTCAAAGTTGCAAACCAGTTCTATGATTTAATTCACATACAAATAGACAAATAAACCATAAAATGTATCAAATTATAGCCCCTCCTCACAGGTTCAAACCAATCAAACGAAATGACTTTTTTAACATGATAGGGTTTATTTTGCATTATAGGAAGATTACTTATTTAGAGTTGAATAATATTTAGGGTGTGAGTAAAATGAAATAGGTATAGGATTTTTTTTTTCCCATAAGAAATAAGGGAGGTGAGGATGGGCAAAAGGAGGCACTTTTTCACCAAATCATGGGGGGCAAGGATTTCTTTTCTTTTCTTCCTTTTTCAATGAACAAAAGGCAATAAAAAACTTCCCCCCCCCCCGCCCCCAAATCCTCGTGCAAAATGAGGTAGTTTTTGTACGACTATGGTGCATCGGGTGGTGGGCAACACAAATTGTAACATGATTTTGTCTCTTTGGCCACCCTTTCGGTTACAT